>LAZR01002185.1_pt1 | contig 11602 bp, 9 predicted proteins | sample 329461 | NCBI WGS metagenome assembly LAZR01 (sample SAMN03002196, study PRJNA259156) | marine sediment metagenome | biome: sea floor; feature: Hydrothermal impacted sediments; material: marine sediment; isolation source: Loki non-amplified sample from Loki's castle hydrothermal vent sediment ...
ACTATAAAAATAATCCAGATGAATATAGATTTAATATTTTTCACGTCCATGGTTTTTTGGAAAATCCTGATAGTAAAATCATTCTATCTGAAATTGGTTATTTTACTTTATTTGAATATAATTCCTTATGGAATAATGAAATTCAATTAAAATTCTTTGGGAATAATAATTGCTTACTAATAGGTCTTTCGATAAAAGATCCAAACTTACGTCGTTTATTGTTTAAAAGAGTTAAAAGGTTTCAATATCTAATAAATAAACCCAATATTTTACCCCATTATGCTTTTCTCAAGAGAATTGATAAAAAAGATTTCTTTGGGGGGGATATAAGTGATGGATATGGTAATGGACCATATGTTGAAAATTTCTTAAGGATGTATTATAATTTAAAAGAAATCTCCTATTTACGATTTGGTATAAATGTAATCTGGTATGAGGAACATGAAGATCTTTCTAATATTCTAAATCAAATTTCGAAAATTATTCTAAATCAAATTTTGAAAATTATTAATTTTAAAGGTGTTCAAATCCCTCAAATCCAAGCGGATGTTCTTCAAGAACTTGAAGATCAATTGGGTAAACAATTTAATTTAGTTAATAAAGTCGAAAGGAATACTAAGATGGGGTTTTCAATTGAAAATAATCAAATCATGGAGATTGGTTTACATGATTGTGGTGTAACAACTCTCCCAGAGTCAATATCGAACCTAAAATCACTCACATATCTTAATTTGAAAGACAATCAGTTAATGACTCTCCCAGAGTCCATATCGAACTTAAAATCACTCACAGGTCTTAGTTTGGTTAATAATCAGTTAACGACTCTCCCAGAGTCGATAGGCAATCTTAATTCGCTTAAAACACTATTGGTAGGAAGCAATAAATTAATGACTCTCCCAGAGTCGATAGGCAACCTCTCCTCGCTCCAAACACTTAGTTTAAATGATAACAAGTTAACGACTCTCCCAGAGTCTATAACAAAGCTTATATCGCTCCAAACACTTAGTTTAAATGATAACAAGTTAACGACTCTCCCAGAGTCCATAACAAAGCTTACATCACTCCAAATACTATATTTGAGGAATAATGAGTTAATAACTCTCCCAGAGTCCATAGGGAACCTAAAATCGCTTAAAACACTTGGTTTAATTGATAACAATTTAACCACTCTCCCTGAGTCGATAAAAATTTTAGAGCGGAGCGGGGTACATATATATATATGATCGTGATCCTATTAATGGTTTTTTTTTAAAATTGATACTTTTAAATCAATAACAGGCAGAATAGACTTAAATATATAAAGGGTCGGAAAAATTTCAAAAGCGTTTGCTAATGAAATATTACTTTTTTAATTCCCGTTTTTTGTTTTTTAATTCTACTCATATTTAAGTCGTATTCATCTTGTTTCAACTCATAGCCAATGGTTTTTTCTCAAATCCACTAGAGGAGTCTTACATTTTTAATATTAAAAATAATGAGATTCAAAACTACTTAATGATAAGCTTGTGAAATAATATGAAAAAATTTTATTTAAATATTGAAGAGATTTTAGAAGATTGGGAAATTTTTCATGGTATTAGGGAATTGATAGCAAACGCTTTAGATGAACAAACACTGACAGAAACAAAAGAAATTAAGATTTATGAAGATAAGCAAGGTAAGTAGCATATTAGGGATTACGGGAGGGGTTTAAGATATGAGTATTTCACCCAAAATGAGAACCAAGAGAAATTGAGCAATCAAAATATGATTGATAAATTTGGAATAGGGCTTAAAGACGCTTTTGCAACATTTGATCGAAAGGGAGTAAAAATATTTCTTAAATCTAAGTATGGAGATATATCGATTGACAAATCGGAAAAATATGGATTTGACAATATCATAACACTTCATGTGGTAATAAACCCCCTTCTCATCCTGAAATTGTGGAAACAGATATAATGTTAGAAAATAACCAGATTACTGTTATTTACTATTCAATGGTTCCTAAATGATAAGAAGATCCGAATTGTTCCAAGATTCATTCCCACTCATTCCCACAATTCTTGCATGCGTTTTTTTTTCCGTACATTGGTTTAGATCCAAAATAACCCAGGATTTTCGATTTATCTTCGATAACTCTTATGAATTGCCCGACAGCACCACATTTTGGGCATGTTTTACGTCCTTCACCTGTAACATCTACTTTTCTTTCTTCAGGTTTGAGAGCATATATTTCTTCCTTAAATTTTTCTATTTGATTTGTTTGCTGTTCAATTGATTCATTTTTTTCTTCAATTGTTTTATTTAACTTTTCTATTTGCGTTGTTTGCTGTTCAATTGATTCCTCTTTTTCTTCAATTATTTTATTTAACTTTTGAATTTCTTCTTCCTTTAATGATATTGAACCATTCAAATCATCGATTTTTTTATTTAGTTCTGAAACTATTGAATCTAATTCTGATTTTAAATTCGTGATTATATTCTCTTTATCTTTTAATAGATTTTCAAGATCATCTTTATTTTTTAACTGATTTTCAAACTCCGCATTTTTAGAGACTTGTTCATCCACTTTTTTATTTAAATCCTCATTTTTTGTCTTTAGCGTATTTATAGTATTTTCTGCTTCTTTTAGTAAATTTTCTTTTTGCTCTAGATCGTTTGTTATTGATGCAAGTTTTTCTTTAGCTTGAGCAAGTTCTTCTTTAAGCTGTGTAATTTCATTTTCAAAATTAGTTTTTTCTGAAATTATTTAAATTCACCTTGATTTTTTCAAATTTATTAAAATATAAAACGTCTAAATTAAATATTTATGTTTTTTGTCTCTTAATTTTAATAACCCAATATTCTATTACATTAAAATAAAACCAATAATATGTAAAGCTTATATTTACACACCTGTTATTAACCAATTTCCCTAAAAATAAAGATAATAATTAAAATTGTTAGATGAAATAAATATATCAATTTTTAAATCCACTAATTGAAATGTCCTTTTGATTTATTTCTAGCAAACCCTTAAGGTGTTCTATAAACATGTGGTTAGATTTTAATCCGTATAATTGTTGTTTTGCTTCAATCCCTCTTTTCTTTCGAGTCTCAAATTCACTAAGTAATATAAATCCTAAATTTTGTACATTTTTAATTTGTTCTATAAAATTATCAATTTCTTTATCAAACATCTCTATATTTCCAATAAATTGAGAGAAAACAGCAGGGAGATTTCGGTGAACTTTCTTAAGTTCTATTAAAAAATTAATTATTATCTTACTAAATTCCATTCTAACAAGAAACATCTCTTTAATTTCTTCAACTTTCATAAAAAGAGTTCTTATTAATTGAAAATTTAAGACATCAGCTTTTCTATGTTCAAGAGAGTTTTTTAACCATTTCACTTTATCAGAATCATCTATAAAACCTTTTGTTAGATGTTCTTTGATCTCGTTTTCAATCTCTTGAATCTGTTTAAAATTATTTTCATGTTTCTCATCGCTTAAATACTTTGGTAAAGATACAATTTTAAATGATTCTTCTTTCTGTTCTAATATAGAAAAGACAATTTTAAATATCTCCAATAATGGTTCATAAAGATATTTTATTATAGAAAAATAGATTTGATGTTCAGCAATTTCCACATTTTTTAAATAGAATTTATTTGGTTCTAGATTTTCTCTTAAGTCTAATAAGACCATAAAAGAGTCTTTTAAGATTTCCAATTTTCTTTTCGCATCAAGAGGTATTGTAAGAAAATCGTGAATAAAATTATCATAAAATGTTTTTATATAATCAAGATGTTTAAGGAAGAATTTAAGAGCAATTACTATTTCACCATAGAGAGATGAATCTAAATATTGTTTTCCAATCGGTTTAACTGCATTTTGAGACTTATATACTTCCACAAGCTCTTCAGGATAATCTTCTTCAACAAGATCAGTTATTTTAATAAAATATTCCTTATTAGAAACAATGCTCATAATTGTTTTAAGGATAAATGATTTCCTATAGATAGCTTTAAAATCCTCCTCAAGTATTTTTTGTATATCATAATCAATATCATTCTTCCTTTCTACATTAGCTTTCCTTCTTTCTTCTAAATGGTTTCTTATTTTAAGCGCACGAATAGTTGCGTTTTTTCCACTAAATATTTCGATAAACACTCTTGCAAGCATAATATAAGCGACTGACCCTGTTAATGCTCGATCAAGAGTCTCATCAGTTAGTATCTGTTGAGACAACAAATGTAATAATTTAGCAACAAAAGGTTTTTCATCCGTTCGTGGTAATTGAGCTATTTTATTTTGATATTTAGGAATAATATCCTCCATAGGAAATGTCAAATCCCATAACTCATTTAAAATTCTATCTCCATGTTTATTTTGCAATATTTCAAGATATCTTGGGATCGCCTTGAAGATTGCAGATGCCCATTTTTCATGATCTTTTGCTGTAGGAAACTCTTCATGAGAATCCATCATCAATTTATGAATTGGGGGAGCTTCTTCTATAGTCTTAGGTCCTATTTGTAAACCAAATGCATGAAGAAGAATATCGTTAAAAGTGGGTTCTTTTACTTTAAATATGGTTTCTTTACTCTTTTTCAAGAATAATTTATAAAGCTCAATTAAATTGCGTGCTTTTTGATTTGAATGAAAAAGTATGGATTTATTTACTTCTTCTTGGTTGAGATGGTCTAATTCTTTAATTGAATATAAAAAAGAATTTGTGCTTGAAAGCGTTCGTTTGATATCTTCTGGTTTAATCAATTTTATTTTTTCTGAATAAGTAAGTAAAAATTTTGCAATATCAGATCCAATATAAGTTCTATGTGTATCAGGGATTTTTGGTATAAGTTTTAAGATATGTTCTATATAAGAGCTAGCTTTCTCCTTACCAATTTTTTCAGCATAAATTTTTTCAGCTCGTTTTAGGAAACCTCCTATATCTGTAAATCGAATATATTCTTCTTCAAACCCACAAACATGGTTAATAATATCTTCTAAAGTACTATCTTCTGTTTTAATTTCATTTCCATGTCTCACATCTTCCAAAAACGCCTTAAATAATTCAAATAATCCTCTTAATTTTTTCTTACTTCTTCTTATTATATCTTGATTTATTAGGACTATAGTTTTTCCGCCTAAATCAGAAATTGCCTTTATGAATAGTAAAATATGCTTTAAGACACTTTCTAAAGTCTTAGGTGTTAAATCATTAATGTTTTGAGAGAATCTAAATAAGTATTTTGCTATTTCTGAACTCATATAACTTTGAATTTCATCATCAATTTCCTTTAAAAAAAGAATACTATTTTCAGAAAATTCAATTGCTTTTGTTTGTCCTATTTTTCCAAAAAATAGTTTTTCAGCTCGTTTTATAAATAAATCCGTGTCTTTAAATTCAGTAACTTGAGTTTTTACCCCGAATACATGTATAAGGATGTTTTCAAAAGTACTTTCATTTTCTAAAAATTCTCCCATTTCTGCTTTTTCGACAAATTTTATCATTAAGTCTAATAAACTTCGGTATTGATTTTGGCTTTGCTTCATTATAACTTGATGGATTTCAGTTCTACTATTATCTGTTAATTCCCTCAATACTTGGGTAAAGATTAAAATATGCTTCAAAATTCCTTCAGTCGCTTCAGATGATTTATCACTCAGTGATTGTGAAATTTTAAATAGAAGTCTAGGGATTTCTGATCTCATATCTCTACTAAATTGGCTAGGAATTAGCTTTAAAGCACGTTTAATATCTGCAAAATATCTATACGTCTTTTCTTCGTCAATTTTAGCGATAAAAGCTTTTTCAGCTCTTTTTAGAAAGATTTCCATATTACATCTAGCCTCGTAATTTTTTTTATTTTTTTTTCTTAATTTCTTTGAATAAACCTCGACAATAATAGATTAATAAAATCTTCCATCAAATTTAAATTCGTAGAGAAGAATATATAATCATATGCCAGTATCCTTATCGAGAAGATTACCACGTTTTAATGGGACTTCAATAATACTAGATTTTCCTGAACGACCAATATGTGAACACTGCAAAAAACCCATGAGAATTGTTAGCTCTCCAAAACCCAAACTCATAGTTGGTTTAAGGGAAAATTATGAAGTCAGAAAAGTCTATTATCGATGTGGCCAAGCTTTATGTCCGGGAGGAGATGAGCCCTATATTACTCCAGAAAATCCAGTATATCCTTCAAAAAGTCATTATGATTATGAAATATACGCGAAGGTTTCTGAATTACGGTGGAAATACAAGTTAACATATGAAGAAATCGTTAAAGAAATGGAAGATCAATTCGGAATCCTTATTAACCATTCTATGATTGAAAAGATTTTGAAGATTTACGAAATCGGGTGTTCAGAAAAATTTAAGCCTGATTATACTAGGAAAATAAATTTGAATGGTGGAATTCTCTTGACCATTGACGGGATGAAGCCTTTAAAAGGACATAAACCATTATATGCCGCGTTCGATTATTTTACAGGTCTAACAATTTATGCGAAAAGGCTTACAAGTGAGTCTCAAAAGAATATTTCGACATTTTTACTTAACGCTAAAAAGCGAATACAAGATGAGTTAAATGCCAAAATAATTGGTGTTGTATCGGATGCTCTTGTGGCTCAGAGAAAAGCAATAGAGGAGGTCTTGCCTAATGTACCGCATTGTCTGTGCCATTTCCATTTCTTTAAGCTGATTTTTAAAGCTCCTAAAGCTCTGGACAGTTCCTTAATGACCCAAACTCGAAAATTTCTTCGCAATTTATTTTATTTAAAGAAAAAAGAGATCTATTCGGCTAAAGATTGGGAATGGGAACCAATATCCTCTTTTACTAAAGAACTTCTTGAAATTTTAAAGAGTTTATCAAATTGGAAAGCTCGACCCAAAGATCCTTATTTTGTCGGTCTTACGTTATATTCTCGATTAAAAGACATTTTTCGGGTATTAGATCTCTGCGTGAAGGATTTGGATGCCGAAAACAAGGAATTAAAAGATGAAAAAATCATTCGAAGCCTACATTTAAAAATAAAAGAATTTTTTAAAACGAAGTTAAATGAATTAAAGGAACTTAGGGCTATTAGGAAACATCTAACGAGTTTAAAGGTAATTCTTGAAGATCCTAATGCTTCAGCAGGAGAAGCACTAAAATATTTAGAAACTTATTGTGAAAACTTAGAAGGATATTATTCTAAAATGGAATGTGGTCCAATCGAGAAACAATTTATTTCAGAACTTTTGAAGTTTGTTGAAAGTAAAGGAGAGAAATTATTTAATTTTAAACGAATAGAAGGTGCCCCAAGAACAAATAATTCACATGAATTGATGTACAAGCAATTAAAACATTTTTTGAGACGAGTTATTGGATACCAAACTGCAAAATCTTATCTATTATCCCATGGAGAGCGTATTGTTTTTGTTAACCATACGGAGAGTTTTGAAGGAATTTTAACAATTATAAAAACTATTGATCATAAACTCGCAAGAGAGATATAATTGATTCTGATTTCAATACAGAAGACATAATTTTGGAAAAGTATCGAAACTATCAAGAGGTGTTAAACGATGCTAAAATCGAGAACGTACTTGACAAGTTTGAGAAAGATGAAATAGATCTATATCTCCAAACACCTAAAAGAATTTCAAGAACGAATTTAAGACAAATATTACATCCTGATAAACTATTTCCTGCATTTGCTATCCTCTTGCGCTTCGGTGTGATGTATTCCATAGAACGCTCACCCCCAAGCTATTCGTTTTGGAGAAGGTTTTACGAGCTAAAAAGCTTTTATGAATATGTAGAGAAAAGTGCCTATTTTCATAAGGAAGCGTTTTCTCAAATGACAATTGAATACATCGAAAGCTTGGCATTAAAGTTAAATATTAATAACGTTGAAAACATAACCCAGATCCTCATTCATTACATGATTGAGAAAAAGATTAGCTTTCCAGTAGCACAACAACTTATATCAAATCTTTATTATAAAGAGTTTTTCTTCGACCTCAAATCAAACATCTTTCTCAGGAAAAACCAAGATAACTTACTCACACTTTTCTCAGAACAAATACAGTTTTCAAACTTCCTTAATCAAGCTGAACACCTTTTCAATTTAGCAGTACATGCTGTCATTACTTTAATAATTTCTAAGCATGAAAATTTCCCAGAGCATCAAAAATTAGCGTTAGAGAAATTCAATAACGATAGTCTCCTACTACTTGATCTCACTCGAATCTATTTAAGCGAGTTGCGTTCTAATGAAGATAGTTTAGATAAAGAACAACAACTAATCGACACGCTATATTTTATTACCCGACTTTATTTTTCCTCAATTATCTTCTTAAATGATTTTTATAACTTACAGGAGGAGAATCAATGGAAGTAAATAAATTACAGAAGTGGTTAATTGCAGAAAAAATAACTGAAAAAAATGATCTAACTCCACTAGTAAATCGTTTAAAGAATATTTCACATGATGAGAAAATAAAAACGCGCGTGAAGACTATTACTCCAACAAACACCAATGGTTATTCCCCTACTCCATATCAAGTCGCCATAATAGATTTCGAGGGCTCGCCCGTTATATTTTTGGGCATTCTTATTCTCGATACACTATTCACGTTTTATGTTGAAAATCATGAAGACTTAGACATCTTTCATTTATTTATAGTAGAAGTATTACACGAAATTCATCAGCTAACATTCTTTTCATTTAGTAATTATGAACAGAAAGAAATTCTCTCTATTTCCAGCACACTTATTGAAAAAGGATATGATCTCAAGAAATTCGAATATTTGGAAAACCTTACTGTAGTGAACCTACAAAAAGAAAAGTTTGAGAGTCTCACCGAGGCATTGCTCTCAAGCGGGAATTTTACTTTTACAGGGGATCCTCTGTTTCGAAACATCAAATTAGTTAACAAACTCTTCATAACAAAGAAGTTCGATGATATTGTTTCCCATAACCATATGTGTCTCCTAAACGAAAGTGTAATACTAGAGCGCTGGGTTAAAATGTATTATTTATCAAGAGGAGGTGACTAAATTATACCAAAAACCAAAAGTAAGCGAAAATCGAAATACAGGAGCGTCTCAATTCCGGAAGACTTAGTTAAAATAGCAGAAATAATAATCCCTGGCTATTATAGAACCGTTGGAGAAGCCATAATTGAATTCATCAGAAGAGAACTCTTTAAATTAGTAAAAACAAAACATCTAATCAATAAATTTGAAAAATCAAAAAAAATCAAAAAATCATCCGACACAATTGATTAAGAACTAACGATCAATTCTTCTTCCTCTAGGGATATTATTTTAGCTGTTATACATCTTAAAACAGCTTCCATACAAATTTAATGAACTCCTTATAATAAAGGGTAATTTCCATAAAAAATATTAACAGAATGTTCAAATGGATCAAAAAGAACCCCATACTGCATAGATAAAGTAAGAAAGCTTATAAGATGCATGTAATTTTATATTTAGATAAGGGTAATAAAATTGGAAAAAAATATCGATAAGGAAGTAAAAGTTGTTTATTAGGTTATAAAGCAACTTCCGTAATTAGTAAGGGGCAGTAAGACAAAGAAGTTAGAGATATAAATATGTTAAAAACAGAGGTAGAAAAGAAAATCTCAAGGGTGTTATATGATTTGGGTTTTCCTCAGTTAGATGAGGTTAGAGAACCGATAGTTGATAAGTTTATTCGGGTCCAGCATTGGCTTAGAGAAAGCTCAAAGTATAGTACTATAGGAAGACTAACCCCCATAATCATTTATATCTACTTAACTCTCCATAACTTCAAAATCGATAAATCAAAATTAATTTCCGTGTCCAGTATTTCACATTCAGAATTTTACAATTTTTTTTATCAGCTAAATTATTATATAAGTAGGTTATGCTCATGAATGGCTTAAATCTAGGGTTATTAGAGTTTACTCCAGAAGGATTAAGGTTAAAGTTTAAACTATGCAGAAATAAAGATTTAGGTTGTTTAAGACACCATTTAGTGATAGGTAGGATATTAATTGGGGGGTTGTAATGGTTGAGTATTATTTTGCGAATGTTATCATCAAAGACGTTAAGTTATCAGAGATAAAAGTTGATCCTCAGGTAAGGATTCGAAAGTATGATGCCACTCACAAAAACTGGATTAAGCATGAAGCCTTAAAAAACTCTATGAACAAGTTTGGGCAACTTCATTCGATAACCTTATTAAAGAATTATAAACTGAAAGCAGGCTTTGACCGATATTCTGTTGCTATTGAGTTAGGATGGGAAACAATTCGTTGTCGTATTTTTTTAGAGGAACTTACAAAGCTTGATGAGTTACTGCTTGAAATCACAGAAAATTATGCTCGAAAAGATTTTACATCCATTGAATTATTCTCCGGCTTCGCCATGATCAAAAGAGAGTATGAGGGGGTTCATCCCGAAGTAATGCATGGGAAAGCTATTCGAGAACAGTGCTCTCCTTTAAGAGACCACGAAAAAAATGAAGGAAATAAAGTTGCATCGGATGCAACTTTAAAAAATGATCATAAAAATAAAGTATTGTCTTTTGTAAAATACTACCACAAGTTTTTTGGAATAGCAGAGAGAACACTCTATAATTATACGAGAATCGGTGAGGCTTATTTAGATAATAAATTTAATGAAGAAACCATAACACTCTTTGAAAAGGGAAAATTAACCCAAACTCAACTTTTAGAAACCTTAAGAAAATTCGATAATAAAAGGATAATACAATCTAAATTGAAAACAAATAGAAACGACAATATAAAAAGTAAAAATGATCTCCTTGCTATCAAAACAATTATAAAAATTGAAAATAAAAATAATAAGCCAAAGTCCGCTCATAAGGTTAAAGAAAGAACACCTGAAGAAATAGAAGATTTTGTGATTTCATACCGAAAATCAATAGTAGAGAACTTCATTAGTAGCGGTAAGAAACTAATTTCTTCCCCGTCATTTATCTGTGATTCTTCAATAGAAAATCCTGAAAAGTCTCCCAATAAGACAAGTAAGGAAGATAAAACCTTATCACACAAGGAAGCTAACTCCCCTGTACCAGCGAATCAAATTCCAAAAAAGGATACTTGTTTGACCTGTGAAAAAGCTTCTGTATTTGCATTCAAATGCAAATCATGTGGTAGCATAGGAAGACAGGTTCTATGCGACATAGACTTCATAGAAGCACGCCGTAAAATTAGAGACCCTGATCTTCCGCGATGCGAAAGTTCCAATATCTCACCTTAATAAACCTTTTCTGATTTTTAGTTGGCTTTTTATAATTATCTTTAGACCATGTTGCATGACTGAATTATTATTAAAATTGAAAAAGAAAAAGTTCTCTAAGGAAAAAAAATCATTTGAAACTCAGTATCGTCACTGCAATCGATGCGAAGGAGATTTAAACATTCACAACGACGAGGAGACCGTGTGTGTTCTATGCGGAGAGACTTTCTGCCAGTTATGCATAAAAAAACACCAACGGTATTGTTATAGTTAAATAAGGAAAGATCTTTAATTGTTTAATTACCTGAGGAAGATTATCTCTTCTTTCGTTCCTCAGTTACTTGAGAAACTATTTTTTTAATATCAATCGGCACTTCTGGAACC
>LAZR01002186.1_pt1 | contig 11601 bp, 10 predicted proteins | sample 329461 | NCBI WGS metagenome assembly LAZR01 (sample SAMN03002196, study PRJNA259156) | marine sediment metagenome | biome: sea floor; feature: Hydrothermal impacted sediments; material: marine sediment; isolation source: Loki non-amplified sample from Loki's castle hydrothermal vent sediment ...
TTCATAATATTCTTTGTGAATATATTTCTTCTCCTGATTTTGTTGTGTTTGACCACAAGATTTCTCTATGATATAGGTTGTACGGGATATCAGAAGGAGGAAAGATCCAACCCTGAAGAAGGCGCTACATATGAGAAGTTGGAAGTCAGGAATCCAGACAGTCCTGCTCGGTTTGATACCGCTGCTTTCGGCCTGCGCGGTTCCGGCCCGGCAGCCGGTCCGACCTGTGGCCCCTGTGGTCATCCCCGACTACACGAATCTGGCCCGACAGGTTGAGATCATCCGCACGGACTACGGTGTCCCTCACATTCGGGGTGACAACCTGAAGGCGATGGCCTTCGGTATGGCCTGGTGCCAGATGGAGGACTACGGCGCCCGGGTTGCGGAAAAGCTGGTGGGGGCACGGGGAATCGCCGCCAAGGTGTTCGCCAACCCCGAGCTCATCGAATACACAGAGCTCATCGAATCTGACTTCTGGCAGAAGCGATCCTACAACCGTGCAGTGGAGACCTATCACCTGCTTCATCAGGACACGCGGGACATGTTGGAGGGCTTCGCGGCCGGAGTGACGGCCTACATTGAGTCCTATCCCGAGGAATTCGCGGAGTGGCCTGTCCTGGTATTCACGGGACACGATGTGTCCGCCCTCACAACCGGCGGTCCGAACCGGAGATTGATACGCCGATTCGAGCGGGAATTGCGCCGGCTGGAAGAGGATCGTGGTGCACCCGGAGCAGGAGTTCCCGAAGGGGGTTCTAATGCCTGGGCTTTTGCTCCGAGCCGAACGACGACGGGCAACGCCATCCTTCTTCGCAACCCCCACCTCTCCTGGGACGCCGGCTACTATGAGGCTCACTTGATGGTTCCCGGCGTGATCGATTTCTACGGAGATATCCGGATCGGGGGTGCGTTCGCCATCATCGGCGGCTTCAATCGGCGCCTGGGCTGGTCCACCACAAACAACGCGCCGGACCTGGACGAGATCTACGAACTCACGCTCGACCGGAACCGGCCCGATCACATCCTCTTCGACGGCGCATCCATCGCCATCCGGCGGGTTCCCGTTGAGATCGAGTACGTGGACGAGAAGGGCCGACTCGCCTTTGAGGTTCGCGAACATCTGGAGACGCCGATCGGACCTGTCTTTCACCGCACAGAGTCGAGTGTTCTTGTCATGCGCTCTTCGAATGAGGGCGAGTATCGGCGTGGAGAGCAGTACCTGCGGATGATGCAGGCCACGAATCTGGAAGAGTGGAAGACGGCCATGCGCATGCAGGCCATCAGTTCTTCCAACTATACCTATGCGGACGCGGACGGGAACATCCTCTATGTGTGGAATGCGAAGCTGCCAGGCCTGCCACACGAGGCACAGGAGATCGAGCCCGTCAAGGCCCGGCGGTCATCGGACATCTGGACACATCTCGTTCCCTGGGACCAGCTCCCCCAGGTGCTGAACCCGGAAGGGGGCTATGTTCAGAACTCAAATGACCCGCCTTATTACACCAACCTGAACGTCTACCTGGATCCAGCTGAATACCAGATGCACCTGCCCGAGCCGAGGCTCAGACTGCGGAGCCAGCACAGTCTCCAGCTCATCCATACAGAGGTCAAGCTCAGTCTTGAAGATGTCGTTGCCCTGAAGCACAGCATGCGGATGCTGCTCGCCGACCGGGTGAAGGACGACCTGGTGAGCGCTATCCGCGCCAGCGAACCGGCAGCGGAAGTGATGGAAGCGGCACAACTTATCGAGGATTGGGATAACACCGTCTCGGCCGAGAGCAGGGGAAGCGTGCTCTTCGAAGCCTGGTGGCAGGAGTACGTACGGGCGCTCAAAGAAATCGTCGCATCCGATGAAAGCCAGGCCTCGCCTCCGGATGAGGGCTACTACTTTCTCTATCCGTGGTCTGCGGAGGAGCCAACGGAGACGCCGCGCGGAATTGCCTATCCTGAGCTGGCGGTCGAGATGTTTCCTCGTGCCATGGAGTCGGTCCGCTCCAGCTGGGGAGGCTGGGACGTGGCGTGGGGGGAGGTCCACCGGGTCCGGCGCGGTGAGGTGGATGTTCCCGTGGGCGGTGGCAGCAGTGCGTTGGGCTGTTTCCGGGTGCTGCGTTACAACAAGGCGGAGGATGGGAAGCTGGTGGCCGACAGGGGTGACGCCTGGGTGCTGGTGGTGGAGTTCTCTGACCCACCGCGTGCCTACTCGATCCTCGCCTACGGACAATCGAGCCGGGAGGATTCGCCACACTTCGACGACCAGGCGGAGATGTTCGCGCGGAATGAGATGAAACGTGTGGCCTTCACGCCCCGGGAAATAAGGGAGCATACCATCCGTCGTTACTATCCTAACCTCCGGCCGGACCGACGAGACTAAAGATTACTCAGTACCTCCTCGCTATCTTCCTGTGCGCATCCGGGTCTTGTTTAGACGTTCTTTCACTCTAAAAATTTTTAAGTTCCCCATAATTCGTATTTTAAATTTCTCTGGTTTATGTTATTTTTCAATTGAAAATATGAATTGATTAGGAGGAAAAATGAAAAATAGAATGCTATTAATTTTGTTTGTTGCTGTCTTCTGCCTGGCTACGGCAAGTGTCTTTTCTGCACAAGCAAAGAAGTATGAGGCTCTTCTTGGGACCTGGGATGTGGAAACGGATAGCGGTGAGTACACGTTTACGTTTGTATTTTCCATGGACGGAGAAACCCTGAAAGGAAACTACACGGGAAGGTCGGGAGACACCGAAATGGAAAACCTCTCCTTCGAAGACAATAAGCTTGAATTCACTGTGGATACAGGCATGGTTATTGATTTTAGTGCCACTATCGAAGGAGACACCCTGGAAGGCATGTTGTCTCTGGATTACGGTGAGGCCAATATCTCTGGAAAAAAGCGAGAATAAAGATTTGCCCTCCCTGTTTCTCGTCGAGAAATGGGGATTGTTTGTGGTATTTATGAAAAACAAAGCGGATATGAAAATAACGGTTTAACTAAGCGGCGGTGCTTTTGGCGTCCGCTTGGGGGATTTGTTATCCTATAATTGTACTAATTATTTTTTTTTGCATTACAAAAAATTCATAGCCATAAAATTCCGAATATTTATTGTAAAAATTTACTTCATTCCTAAATCCTTCAAAAACACCTAATGCAATCTTGTTTCCTTGGTATTTCTTATTCAGAAGGGGTAATTCTTTTTCAATCGGTAAATAATAATTATTTAACCATGCTGATTCTGGTAATGTGAAGTTTGATATTAAGTTAAATCCTTCTTTTTGAATTACTTCGATTTTGCCTTTAATATTTTTAATGTCCGGATACTCATTCTCAAAGTATTGAATAACGGCATCAGGAGGATTAGGAGCGATATATACAAGTTCTGTCACAGCTAAATAGCCTTTGTTTTTTAAAAGTTGATGGCACCGTTTTAATCCAGTTTGAAATCCCATAAAATACAACGCACCTTCTGACCAAATGATATCAAAGGTGTTTTCGTCAAAATCCATATCCATCATTGATAAATTTTTGGGGATTATATTTTCTTCGAGTCTTTCATTTCTTGCTTGTTCCATTAATTTGTCAAGAAATGCCTGATGATTATCTAACGCAATGATTTTCCCATTTGATATTTTTGCTAATTCAATGGTCTGTACTCCGGGGCCGCATCCAATATCCAAAATGAATGGATGTTTTGGAGGTTTAGGGATAGCATAAAAAGCACGCCTGGTAAATTCATTATCGCCAGGCCCACATCGTGGTAAAGCCTCACATAATTCATGCAAATATTCAATTCCTTCCATAGAACACCTTTTTCTTTCTAATAATCAAGGATAACGGCAAAATGAGCGGCCAAAAACAGCGGTGCACAATCCTTCAAAAGTTCGTGGAATTGTAATCATACCATTTTTTATAGCGAGTGCAACCTTATTCCCAATGTTAGATTTGACTGGGCTTGGACAGAGGATAACAATTGTGTTTCAACTGTTATGGCCAAGTGTTATAGTTATTAAACTGTTCTCTTTAAAATAAATGATTCTTTTTTTTGAATACCTAACAACCAATGAACCGGACGTGGATGAGGCAGCGCGATTTTGGAGTTTAGAGCAAAAAAAACAGAGTTAGATTCTGAAATGAGCGTCAATAGAACAATACTTTCCACTCCTGTTATTTCTCTCAATAGCCATCTATAAAACAAACGAGAGGAAAGGAGTAGATGATGAAAAAATACAAAAAAATAAATGCTGAAGACCTTCATTATTTGGAGGCTAGTGATATGCATCCGGCGAATACATATTTTCATTTTTCGTTTGCCAGTTATTATGATCCTAAAAATATGAATTTTGGAGTTTTAAGAGTAATAAATGATGATAATGTAAAGCCAAATAGCGGTTTTGATACTCATCCTCACCATGATATGGAAATTTTCAGTTATATAGTTGCTGGGAAACTTACACATCGTGACAGTGCTGGTAACCATGAAGTTCTTGGTCGTGGACATGTACAGCGTATTTCAGCTGGTACGGGCGTGACGCATTCTGAGCTTAATGAGCAGACTGATTGGTGCCGTTTTCTTCAAATATGGATTTTACCAGAGGCAAAAAATCTACCTGTTAGGTATGATCTTCATAAATTTTCTTTCGAAGATAGAAATAATAAATTATTACAAATTATATCCGGTTTAAAAAACAAAGACCGTGCCCCGCTTTATATTTGTCAAGATATAAATGTCTTTGTATCTGAATTAACAGTAAAGGATAAGAGTATATCCTTCATTCTAAACAAAGGTCGCCAGGCATATATCTTCTGCTTTGAGGGAAGCATAAATATTAATCAATATCCCTCTTTAAAAGAGCGTGATTCATTGAAGGTATACGGCCAGGCCAATATGGAGTTTACACTTACCTCAGCTAAAGCGCACTTCATCATTATTGAGATGCAGCAAGAAAAATAAGATTAATTAATGCTATTTGAATAAATGGCTAACAGGACGCTGGACCTGACCGATTTTTCGCTACGCTCAAAATCGGCAGGTGAGCTTTATCGTTATATTCTCTACAGGATATTAGCAGGTGGAAATTGAAGAAAATCCTGTATTAACTATTCCTATTTCGGCTATTATATATCCTGAATGAACCCATTCTGAAGTTTCTCTTAATAACAAATAAGGAGATAATTCGAATCGGAGGAAACAGCACATGAAGCATAAAAACAAGAAGGGTTCCGGCATCAGCCGGCGAAATTTCATCAGGAATTCGGTGTCTGCTGCCGCAGGTCTTGGCTTCATAGGCGGCAGGAGACTTTTCGGACAGGAAGTCGAGGAGCCGACCGGTCAGAAGATAAAGGAGTACCGAACTCTGGGGCGGACAGGATTCAAGGTCTCGGATATCGGTTTAGGCGCCGGAAACCTGAGCAACGAGAACGTCCTCGAAGCCGCCTTGGACATGGGAATCAACTATATCGACACCGCCGAACATTACCTCCGTGGCAATTCCGAGCGCACAATCGGGAAAGTCCTCAGCAAGCGCGACCGGAAAAAAATCTTCCTCACAACCAAGCTGAACCTAGGGATGGGCGGAGGCTCGAAAGAGAAAATAAAGACACGCTTTTCCAGATGCCTGGAAAGGCTCCAGACGAATTACGTCGACTGCCTTATGCTTCACATGACTCCAACGGTCGAGCAGGTAAAGCATGAACCGTACCACGAAGCCATCCGCGAGCTGAAGGCTGAGGGGAAAGTTCGGTTTACCGGGCTGTCCAACCATGGGAAAGAACACAGGTTGGCTGGACCGGTTAAAGACGAAATGGACAAAATCGTCCTGGCCGCCGCCGAGGATGGCCGTTTCGATGTCGTCCTCTTTACCTATAATTTCATCCAGAAAGAGATGGGTAATAAGATTTTAAAAGGCTGCAAAAGCAAAAACATGGGGATAACCCTGATGAAAACCAACCCTGTGGAGTTCTATCAGGGCATGCAAAATATCCTCGAACGAAACCGCACCCAAGGGCGGAAAATAGGTGAACAGTTTTTTAAAATGATGGAAGAGTACAAAACCCTTATAGATAAAGGGGAAGGTTTCATGAAGAAATACGGCATAACAGGTGCTGAACAGGCCCGCGATGCTGCCATCAAGTTCTGTCTCGGCAACCCGGATGTTCACTCCGTCTGCCCGTCCATGAACAGCTTCGAGGAATTGGATACCTTTGTAGCCCTGTCCGGGACGAGGCTCGACCAGAAAGAAAAGACCATGCTGGCCGATTATGAATCAGGGCTGGGCCGGTATTACTGCCGTCATGCTTGCAGTAAATGTGAGGGCAGCTGCCCTCAAGGCGTCCCGGTCAACACTATCATGCGCTATTATCATTATTTTGCAGCGCAGCGAAGGGAAAAATTCGCTATGGAGAAATACAACGCCCTCCCTGGGAATAGTGCGGATACATGCTCAGATTGTGGAGGAAGCTACTGCGAAAAGGCCTGCCCTTATGCGGTTCCTGTCCAGGGACTGCTGGTGCTTGCCCATCAGACTCTAACAGTATAGGCTGAATGTTAGATACCCCATTATAATCCCCCTGGGGAGGTAAATTTTATTGGATTAAAATCCTGCCTTTATAGAAGCTGTTTGCTGTCACTTTTAGCTAATTAATGCGTCCAAACTGTTTAATTAGTTGTTAATTATATGGCGCAGAATTAATTATTATGCGAAATTCTTACTGGGAGTTATAAAATTCGAGAAAAACGCCAGAATTTATAACTCCAGGTTATAAAATCGAGATTCTAGGCTAAAAATCTTGCCTTATTTGATGGTTTTAAACAGCGGCTCCAGCTAACCCTTCAGCTCGTACCCCCCTTTCCAAACGCAGCTTCCAAACCGGGCGCCCCCTCCGCCTCAAAAGGTTCTTTTGACTGAATGGAGGGTGGAGTCTATCTTATTGCTGACAGTTTTGCTGTTTTTGTTGCTTTGCCTCTATTTTTTGGTAAATGATCTTGCCATTTTGAGTATGATATTATTATTTCAGGACATCAGAGGGTGGAGCTCGCGGAAAATTATGAAGGATTTGTGGCGAGGACAAAAAGGAAATTCCTTTCACTTAAAAGGAAAGAGTATTGAGGATTATTTGACGAATATGAATAATAAATATATAATATGATTACATTTGATAATTAAAGATAATAAATATTAGTTAATGATAAGAAAAGATTATATATTGACTAATCATGCAAAGTTAAGAATGAAAGAAAGAAATATTTCAGAAAAAGAACTTGAGAGAGTTCTGGAATCTCCAGACATTTCATATCCTGGCAGGCATGGAGAAACTAATGCTGCCAAGGAAGTAGAAAAAGGAAAGAACGTTCGAGTTGCGTATGTTGTAAAGAAAAAGAAAAAAATAATAATCACAGCAATGCTAATAAATTAGCTTAGTAAAGTCCTTATGATAACGATTCAATTGATTGGAGGGAAAAAATGAAAATTTCATTTGATCGAAAAGCAGATGCAAGTTACATAAAATTATCAAATAGGAAGATAAGCAAAACTATACCTGTATCTGATTATTGCAACGTTGATGTTGATGCAGAAGGTGGAGTTGTTGGGATTGAACTTTTGTTTATTAGCCGATACATGGATGATTTCAAATTGTGGCTGGACCTAGCGGATGTAGCAGAATACTTTAATAAATCTCCCATCACAATAAGAAGATGGGTGCAGGAGAAAAAAATTCCTTACTATAAGCCTGGAAAAGAATATTTATTTATTAAAGAAGATTTGGATGAATTCATTCGAAGGCAAAAGCGGGCTTAAAAAGGGGACAGGCCCCAATTTTCTTGATTCCAGCTGCACTGGATTCTCTTTTTCCATGCAAATCAAACCAGAAATTCCTCCGGTACTGCTTTGATTCGGGCGATATCCATTATTTTTTTCCGTACATCGAAACCCATAGAACAGATGACCTGGCAGGTAGAGCAATTTTTGCACGGTACACCATCCAAATCTAATTTTTCCAAAGTCTTTCTAGCCAAGGAAGGATTTCCGTATCCATAGGCGTACATATAACTTCGCATAGACGTAGGAATGTCAAAATTCCCAGGACACTGCGCCAGACATTTTTCACACTGCTGACAGTAAAGTCCTGTCAGTGCCAGTTTTTCGCCAAGCTTGAGGTCAGCTTTTTCTTCTGGAGTTAGAGCTAAATCTTCCATAACTGAAAGATTCTGTTCCAGTTGATCAAAGGTAGTAATGCCCGGAACAGTGGTATGGACGTTTTCATCCTGAAGAACCCATTTGAGCGCTGCTTTCGTATTTATTGGATGCTTTCTTTCCCTGTCCCAATAGACTCCCGCCATAGTCTTCATGGCTACAACTCCAAGTCCGGACTCAGCGGCAAAGGCGATCGCTTTTTTTACTTCTTCACGATGGTGCTGCCGGAAATTGTAGGCGGTCAGAACCACATCATATATCTTGCTCTCTACGGCTGCCCGGATGACTTCTGGTTCATGGCGATGGGTGGAAAGACCGATGAATCGTGTTTTTCCCTCTTTTTTGAGCTTTTCCATGGCTTCTAGAAAAGGTTCAAAGACTGCTGCTTCTTTTCGGGATATATCATGTAGATATATAATATCCACATATTCGAGCCCAAGCCGTTTAAGGCTTCCTTCGAACCTTTTAATAAAAGGACCTGCTTTTGTCTCTTTGCGAAACAGCCCAGTTCTTGGATTTCTCCGGGGTTCCTCGACCTTTGTTGAAATAACCAGCGATTCTCTCGGCCGTTCTTTGATTATAGGCCTGATCATTTCTTGATTGCGTACAAAAGTATTATTCGAGGTATCAAGATGAACAATCCCAGCAGCCAGGGCAGCGCTCACCAGTTTTGGGTTTTCGATCCAAACAGATCCCATGCTGATGATGGGAAGTTTTATTCCAGTTTTGCCAAGTGTTCTGTATATGAATTTTCTTTCTTTTTCAGTATCTTTGGCTGGGGCTTTTTTCTCCATTCTGATAACAGAAGGAAGAAAGGCTGCTCCGGCTAACCCGATTGCCCCTTCTTTAATAAATTTTCGGCGACCTTTATTCACTCCTTGTTTAACCACTTATGCCTCCTTTTTTGAATTAAACCATTTGAATTGCTTATGTAAAATATCAAATTATCTGAAATCCTGTCTAGAGAGCCTTTCTTTCCTGGTATATCCAGGAGGAACAGAATAGATATTCTTAGGAGAATTCTTTTCGGATATTTCAACTACCTCTTCATAATACCTTCTTGCCATTCCTCTATAATAACTCGTCATCTCCAAGGCAATCTGGCATCCTTTGATCTTATTCCACTCCGAGATGAGATCATCATCATATCGGTGATCTCTTAGCTTCCTTTCGTTAGCCGCAGCCTTTCCATACATATCCAAATCAAAAGGGACCTCCGTCGTCATCCAGAGTGAAATATCCTTCTCGACAACCCGATGGCCTTCATCCATAATCCAGGTTTCCAATTCATATTTTTTGCAGTTCCATTTCCCGATTTTTTTGGTCTCATCCGTTTCTCTGACTATTCCTTTTATTTTGAACATTTGAAGCTGGGAATAATACTGATCTGTAAGCAGTTTCGACCTATCCAGAGGGAGCGGGGATTGGGCATAAATTTTGTTTTTTGGAAAAATTATACTTACCAGTTTATTTTCTAAATCGTAGATTTTAGTTTGATTTTCATTAAGAAGGCGATGGAAAAGGCCTCTTCCCGTTATAAAAACTATCTTTCTATCACCAATCCAAATCTCTTCGATCGAGTCTTCTGCCGGAATTATTTCTCCCTGATAGTAACGGGAGTCGGTGTGTATTTTAATCTTTATGTAGACATCCGCGTTGGCGAATACCCAGCCGGTTAATAGAATGAAAATCACCACAAAAATTTTTTTCATATTAATTGTCTCCATTATATTTTTAAGAATAGGAATTCGCCCTCCAGTCATCAGATTATCCTAAGTTGAATTTATCAATCAATTTTAAAATTTACCAGCCTTTCAGCCCACCCACCCTCTTCTTTGCATCCTCAACCTCAAGAAGGCCAGGGTCAGCATCCTTCCAGAGGTCGAGGAATTTCTCATAGTGCTCCGTTACTTTTCCTCTTCGATCCATAGATCCTCCATGTACCAGGTCGGGACAGGCCGCCAGAGGCTGGTCAGCCCCCGGAGGCGCCGGTGGGCAAAGATAACTTCCATGCGCGGCAGGAGTAACGTGACCGGCATATCCGCCCGAAAGATCTCCGTGAGCTCCCGGTAAATACGGTCCTGCGCATCCGGGTCGGCAGTGACTAACGCCCGATCGATCAGTCTGACCATCTCAGCGTTTGTGTAACCGGTCCAAGAGTCTTTGCTGAACTCCTGCTGGAGTGGCCGTGGTCTGAACCTGAAATTGCTGAAGGCAGCTTCGTACTCCCCAGTCATTAGCCTGTTCCAAACAACCCAGGTATCCAGAATCTGAACTTCCATGCGGACGCCGACCCGACGGAGCTGATCCTGGACGTACACCGCCATCTCCTTGTATCCGGACCACATTAGTTGAGACGTGATGGCGGTAAAGTGGAACGCCATCCCATTCCGCTCGCGCACCCCATCTCCATCCCGGTCGCGCCAGCCGGCCGCCTCCAGCAACGTTTGTGCCTGTGCTGGATCGTACGGCAGCGGCTCTGGCAGCTCGCCGCGCCGAAGCTGACGATCTGTGTAGACTCCGTCGATGATGGGAGTGTTCTCAGGCAGATTGACCACTTGTAGCAGTTCCCGCCTATTAATGGCGAGGGTGAGCGCACGACGGACGCGGGGGTCACGGAAGAAGGGGTGAGCGTTCTGCCAAAAGATTGCGCGGGCATGAGCCCCGATAATTTCGTAATACACCCGGAAGCGGGGATCCGCCACCATATTGGGAATCTGTATTGGGTTCCCCGCCATGACGTCCACATTCCCACTCAGAAGTTCGGGCAGCGACGGCTCCCCGAACTTGAGCACCACCCGCTCGATCTTCGGCTTCCCCCGGTAGTAGTCGGAGTTGGCCTCGAAGGCCATCATCGTTTTGGGCACATGCCGCACATAACGGTAAGGGCCGCTCCCTACCGGGCGAGTCCAGAACTCCCAGTTACTGATCTCCTTGGGATCGAGGTCCTTCAGCAGATGCTTCGGGTAGTAGACCGTCCACCAATCGGGAAGGATGTGGGACCCCGCATAGCGAACCGTAATGGTCGCGTCGTCCAGCACGGTGATCGACATGTCCCCGGCGCGGTAGTACGCGACATCAGGGTGGGTCAATAGCTCTAAGGTAAACTTGACATCGTGAGCGGTGACCGGCACTCCGTCGTGCCACCGCACGTCGGTGCGGAGGTGGTAAGTCCACGTGCGATAGTCGGGCGAGTGCTCCCAGCTCTTCGCGAGCCGTCCCTCCGGCTCCCAGTTCTCGTTCATGGTGAGCAGCGGGAGGAAGACGAGAAATTGCGAGGGCGCGAGTACGAAGGGCATCAGCAGCCGCTCGTCGCCGGGTGCGAGAACGGTGATAGTGGAGTCGCGCGGATAAGCTAGATCTTTGCCTTCTCGACAGTGGATGACTGCAAGCGCGAAAAGGCAAATACACAAAAGT
>LAZR01002187.1_pt1 | contig 11597 bp, 19 predicted proteins | sample 329461 | NCBI WGS metagenome assembly LAZR01 (sample SAMN03002196, study PRJNA259156) | marine sediment metagenome | biome: sea floor; feature: Hydrothermal impacted sediments; material: marine sediment; isolation source: Loki non-amplified sample from Loki's castle hydrothermal vent sediment ...
CCTTTAACTTTATTATGTTTTATATAAAATTTATGCTAAAAAATTAAATTTTTAGTAAAATTAATTTAACAAATGTCATTTAAATGATTAAATCTTTAAAATTTTTAAAGAAATAACTTCTATTGCAGAAATTTTTGATGATATTTATCCTAATTATATTAATAATCGTCTTTTTCTTAAATTTCATTTGTTATTGGGCATTTTATTTTAAAAGTGAGAATATTAAGAATAAATCTTCAAAAATATATTCAATTATTATGATTATAAGTGCAGGTCTCATCCCTATCGTAAATTCAAGTCTATTCCAGCCTTTCATAAACATAAATGTAAGCTATTTTGAAGAATATTGGCTTTGGTTTATATTACTCGGAATTCTCTTCATCGCTATTGGAATAAAACTACATTCTTTAGCTATTAAAGCTTTTAATCTAAGAAATAATAGTCCTCATCAACATCAGTTATTAAGAAAAGGAATCTTTGAAATTACAAGGCACCCGGTTTATTTGTCATGGTGGTTCATATTTTTAGGGATTACTTTTGTTATGGATTCTATAGTTGCTTTGATTTTCTGCCCTATTCTAATAGTATTCATTGAATTTTTAGGATTCTTTGAGGAAAAATATATTTTGTTGCCGGAGTATGGCAAAAAATATAATAGCTATAAGCAAAAAACGCCAAATAGGCTAATTTCGCAACCATATAATTACTTGTTAATAATAATAGCAATCTTAGTTTGTTATGTTGGATTTTTGAAGATTAGTGGAATCGCCTAATATATGTAGCTTGACATAATAGAATTAAATTGGCAACACTTAAAACCAGGATTTGACTCTTAAAATATTTCCTTTAATAATTTTTAGGAATATGTTAATTTGTTCAATTTGCTTATTAAGTATCTCTACTCTTTTATCTAAAACATTAGAATCTGGATCATCAGTTTTTTCATATTTATCTCTTATTAAAATGAGCGATCTTATCTGATTTAGAACATTTTGCATTTTTTTTATTTTAAGTTCAAATTTTTTTTTGAATTTCTTAAGATCGTTGAGTTTTTCTTCTACTTCATCAATGAAAATAAAGGACTTATCAATATTTTCTTCCTTTTTTAAATTCGTAATCAATGTCTCAATTATTATGAAATAGTTTAATACTAATTTCTGTTGTTGTACATTTAATGACTTAGTTTTGGTTTTTTGTTCGGGACCTATATCATCAAGAATGTTTGTTGTGTATTTTATATTAATTCTAGTTGAATATTGAGCTGAAATCATTTCAGATTTACGTGAATCTTCAATATTGTCAAATTTCTCAAAATCAGTGATTAATTCTAACTCGTCAAGCTCAATAAGGGTAATTAGCGGGCTAAATCTTACCGTCAGATTTTTTTTTCCGAAGAATTTATTCTTTTGCCTTAATATTTGAGTATATACTTGAACAGTTTCTGGACCAATAGGTGCAAATAACATACCTCCATTTTCATCAAGTTGATTTAATAATGGATGTATCTTTGTTTGTTCAATTGCCCCTGTAACAAGAATTTTCTGCCAAGGACTTAAGTCTGGGGACCCATCAAGAGGATTCTTAACAATCATAGTAATGTGGTTATCTAGGTCTAATTTTTTGAGGTTTTGGACAGTAATTTTTGCGATTTCAGCCTTAGCTTCTAAGATAACAATTTCGCCTTTTGGAGCTAATTTGTGTGCAAGAGCAGCAATATATCCACTTTTTGCTCCTAATATCAAAAGGTCATCATTTTGAGTTAATCTCAGTCCTTGTAACATAATAGCTATCATATGGGGGGCTGAAACAGTTCTATAATTTTTAGGGTTTTCATCGTCAAAATAAAAGAGGTTTGGTACATCCTCATAGAGCTTTACATAATTAAGAAATTTATCCGGAATAAAATTTTCTAAAGGTACTTCCATAAAAGCTTTAATTAATCGTTTATCCTTTAAAATTTCCTGAAAAATTAAAGAATCTAAGAGACGTTTTTTCTTAGACTTTAAGCCTTCGCTAATCCTTTCGTTTCTGTCCAAATTTATCAACTTTTTATACTAAAAAAATAATATAAAAATAGACTATTATACTTTGTTAGACATACAATTGACATACAATATAAAGTGTCTAATAGGACACTATTATTTTAGTTAAATTAATTTCTTTTCAATAACCTTTCGCTTATTTTGTAAAATAATCCTAATTTTTCGTAAGAAAATACGATCTGATCCCTGTTGCAGCTATATGCAATGAAAAAGTAGTAAAAAATGATTTTTTTCTCTTCATTAAAAGGGATTAGGGCGCGCGTAATCGTATCAATTCTTCAAGATGAACTTGATTCGTTTTTATGGTTATTCTTTTTACCAATTTTCAGTATTATAATTGACATTATGAATAAAGGTATCCAAATAACTGCTTTATTAGTAAAAAGGGTCCGATAGGTTTTAGGTATATCAATTAATGGGAGTATTATAGCCCTACTATAAGAATCAGACTCTAAATATTCTATATATTCAGCGAATTCTATTATATCTGTAATCATCATAAGCAAAACGATAACGCCAATACCTGCGCATATCACAGCTATTAATTTAGTTAATATTTTTAATTGTTCTGTTTCCATATCCTAACCTTTTTCTATTTTATTCTCGATTTGATATGAACCTAATCCGTTTTTTCTTCAGGTTTTTCCTTATTATTTTTGAGCAAATAATCTTCTTTATTAATTTTTTGCAGCGAGATCTCCAAATAATCCCCTATTTCTAATTTAATAAGATCGGCGATATCTTTTTCAATTATTATCCCTTTCGAATTTCCGATCTTTTTCACTTTTACATAAATCTTGATTTCTTTCACCATGCCTATTTTTTTATATTTTTTAACCATTTTAAGCTTATTTTAAATTATTTTAGTGTAATACTAAATTAATTGAGTATAACAATACTTAAATATTAGTTATACTAAATATAATAATATAAAACTTTTAATTAAAGTTTTTTATCCAAACAAACAAAAAAAGTGAAAATCTCAAATGAAAAGACGTTTTAAAGTATTATTCGTATTTTTCATGATATTTTTCATGGTGTTTTTTCCCTTGCTATGGTTATTTGCCCCCGATGGGATTGTTCTTGATGTGTACGTCCATTATACAACCACAACACCCGGTGATATGCCTGCCGGCGGAATCTCTTATGTAATTAGAGACCAGGATGGTGTACTTAACCCAATCGTAGCCACAGGAACAGTCGGCGCGGATGGTCATATCTTATTCTTCCCACAGGGTACGATCGCCGTTGGATATTATAGACTTTCAATCGATATTCATGGGAACACCTATACAACCTTAATGAATAACGGTTCATTCAGCGAAAGCTATGACCGTATAGTTGCTCCATGGTTCTTAGATGCGCAATTAGATTGGGATATTATCTTTAACCCTGTCGATTCGCAATCAGTAGACCTACTAAAATGGAACGGTGCCTCATGGGACGTTTACGCGTCTTTAACCACCGATTCATTAGGTAATGTAGACTTTTACATCGGAATAGGCAAGTTCTCCTTTAACCCAAGCGCCCAAAACATTACAGTTTCAGGCGGTACCAATATACCTATAATTGGCTCGTATGTATTATCCCCAACATTAATAATCATCTCGATTATTGGCGTAGTAATAGCCATTAGTAAAACACTTAAAAAAAATAAAGTAAAAGTTAGAAGGGTTCGAGGGAAGCCCTTCTTTCCTTTTATATTACGATGTAAAACCAAGCCCCGAGCGAGCTTGGCGCATCTAACTAAAAATAGTAATTTAAATTTTGAAATCAAAAAAATGATACAACTATTCTAAAATACTACTAAAACAAATAAAATGGGTTAAAATTTTGAATAAAATTAAAGGAAATTCTAATTTTAAATCTTTATTTTTTTTTTTAATATGTACTAAAATAAATAATAGCTCATATAGAGTGAGAAAACTACACGGGAGCGCTCAATTTCGCCTTACTTTACCTCTCATTATGGTTTCTATTCTGAAAATAAAATGCATACTTATTTATCATTCGCCGTTTATTAGAATAAGAAATCCCTGGATTTTTGTCTTTTGGTGGCGCCCCGAGTTAATTTCTTTAATTTTTTAGGTATTTTATAATACTAAATAAAGTGAAAAAAATATGGATATAGAAAAAGAGATTAAGGAATTAAAGCGAATAGTCTCTATTCATGAACCCTTTTTTACACACCAATATCAATACGATCAAGGGCTATTAATGAAACGATTTGAGAAAATAGAAGCTCAGGTCAAAAAAAAAAGAACAATTGAAAAGAAAAATAATGTAATAGCTAAATTATGCACGGAATTAGATCATCTATACTTTTATGCTAAAAAATTAATTCCAAAAAATATAACTCACGATTTAGGCCATAAAAAAGAATTATTGAAAGGAATTATAGAAGAATTAATTTTGGTGATTTGAAATGGAAGAAATCATAAATTTAAAGCTATTAGAACATTTAGAAGAGACTTATAAGAAACTCGTATTTTTTTATCCCCATGAACAATTGTTTCAAGATTACCTGGAGAAAGCTAGAAAATCAATAAATAAACTCAGGAGGGATTTAATACGATCAGCTATATAGTTAGGAAAATCGCCCTTATGACGGGGAAACGATACAGAAATATTGAAACATTACTAAAGGAGTTTACGGTGCCCCAACTAAGAGAGTTCTTACAAATGCTTAAAGACATTGAAAACAATATAACTAATATCGTTAGGCATAAATTAAGGTATAAAGGATTTCATAAAGTAATTTTATAAAAAACTAAATTCTAAAAAAAGAGGGGCGATCCTGAAAAAAAATAGGATCTATCCCCGGAATTATTTTTTTCTTATTTTAGGCTATACACCTATTAATCTTTATTATCTAAATGATACAATATACAATCCATTACCTTATGATCCTCGATGCTAACAATTATTTCATTCGCGTGGGCTATTTTTAACGCCTTACGTAATTGGATAAAATCTAATTTATCGTTATACTCCATTAAATTTAATTCCTGAACTTTATTGTAAATCATATCTATAAACTTATTTTCTTCAATGCTAAATTTAATTGTCATATTTTATTCTAACCTCATTCAATAATAACCTATTAATTTCCCGTCTTTTGTTCTCACTTCGGTATATTTAAACTCCCCCGCGCGGGCAACAGGACCGTGTAATGTATTCATATCGCTTTTTAATAACTTACATTTGCTATAAGCTTTCTCTAATAATTGTTGTTGAGTAAATGTGGGAAATTCTAATTTCATATCTTCCATATTACGCTTAACACAGCGCGCCTTCTCACTCGTCATTTTCCGCACCTTCTAATTCTTGTAATTCATTTGTTATGTGTGGTATAGTTTCATTTAGAAGTGTATTCTTTAAATCCTCTAAGTTTTCCTTATGATCTAAGATTTCTTTTGAACTCGCTTTTTCTATTGGGTCCATTAATGCTTTTTTGATTGTATCATATAAATATTTCATTTCACCCATAGAAGGTAAAAGTTCGGCTAATTTATCAAGAATTATAACCAATACATCCAATTTTTTATCTTGACTTTTTATACGATCGCTAAATTTCTTTAACACCAGATTTACTTTTTGTTTATACTCCTCGAATTCGCTCATTAGGAACCCCCATTTTTCTTTATTTTCTCCGATAATTCATTATTTACCCGCGATAACCTACTCTTCACGGCGTTAATCTCGTCCTTTAATTTCTTAATGCAGGGGATTAAATCCTTAAGCAAATCGCGATTCTCAACATCAACATCGGTAAACTCGCGCCGGCACGCCCAACACTTATACATATTATCCCGAACGGTTAAACCCGTGGCATTCTCCTTTTCAAGAATCCTCATTTCAATTGTACTATTTACTAAAGGATAATTACATCCTTTATATTGGGTTCCTGAACATCGAAACACCTTCTCGCCCGTTTCCTCACACGCTTCTAAGATAACCCGCGCGTAATTCTCCATTGCCTTATTATCAAATACATTAACATTATCAACCTGAATAAATTCTACATCTTCCATTTTTATTTTACCTCTTTTAAATATACAAATTTGGTTTTATTTTTTTTTTACTATTAATTCGTTCCTTCAATAACGCTTTTAATTCCTTACTCGGTTTAAGCTCAAGGAAAAACATAAACATCGAAATTATATCATTAAAAAAACCGGGATACATACGCTCATCAAAATAAACATCGGCCCCACATTTTTCGAAATGAGTAATTAAATTAACTAAATGTTTCTCCATTTTCTCATAGACAAATTCGCGCCCCCGCCTTTCCTTAACCTTAACCACGTTATTCTTTTTCAGGTTAGCCATTGAATTTTTAACCCGTTCGATTGTTTCCCCTAACTTCGCTGCAATCTCCTTAGTAGTAAACGATTTATCATCTAAAAACTCGACAATTCGCGCCTTTAATGTTTCGCCCATAATTCCTTACAACCTCTTTAAAGCCCGTATTTTGTCTAAATACTCGTTGTTGTAATAATTTTTTACTTGCGCCTTGTAATCACCAAAATCATTCACATCGCCAATCTTACTAAAATCGATTTTATGTGCGTTTTTAAGCGCGAAATCAATTAACTCTTCACGTTCTTTATTTAACACGTCCATCTTAGCCTCAATTAACTCATTTCGGTATTGAATCGCCCCCGCGGCATCTCTAATCATCCCATTTACAAAATCTAATTGATCATCGCCGTTCATATCGGTAAAATCCTTAACTTTCTTTTTCGGCTTCGGTGGGTCTTCAAGGAAAGCCATATCAATCGTCTTTTGGTTTGCCCCCGTAAACATTAATGCGTCCCGCTTCGATTTTTGCATACTTCTCTTCGCGTCCGCCATCGCCTTTTTCATTAGGCGATCACTCGCGGCGAAATCTTCCTTAGTAAAAGAACTTTCTTTAACATCACCGCCAAGAATATCCATGAGATTAGATTGGAAATCAAGTTTCATACCCTCACCGAAATCTCTATTTCTTATAGGAGGGAATGCTTTTTTAGGGTTTAAAGAACGCATCGCATCATCCTGCGCCATTTCTAACATATCTTTAAAATGCTTATCTCTTTTTTTATCATCTTCACTCATTTTTATTATTTCACCTTTCTAAATTTTATTTTATTCATCTCACCTGTAAGCCGCGCAACTTCTTTCGGGTCCTTAGCCCTTTTTAACGCCCGTTCAAACGATTTCTTGGTCGCGATCGCAACCAAATTAGACTCGCGGGTATTGAAATTCCTACGATCTGACATCGGCGTCTCGGTCCCTAAAGGGTTATATACACAATTATAACAATAAAACGCGTCCTTACTAATCGGAACCCCATGAAAATTACAATCCTTGCATTTTATATTCTTTTCCTCAATTGGTAACATATTTTTTTTTCACTTCCTTTTTTTATATTTTTTATTTTAAATCTCGTCTAAAATCTTATCCACATCGCGCCCCTTTATATCCTCCGCAAGTTCGCTTACCACCGTACTTGAACCCATACTCCGATTATAGTCCTCCATAGCTTCCGCCTGTTCCTTATCTAACGGTTTTGGTTTGAATCCTACAGAATCATCAACCTCAACTCTAATAGGTTCAGGTTTATTATGTGGTAAGTTCTCAACCTTAACCTTTTCGGGTTTAATATAAGTCGGTACCGGGCGCTTAAAACCCGCATTTAGTAATTTCTTTAACTCAAAATATTCCGGCGCCGGTTGGACCCTAATAATGCGCTTTGGCTCTACAGGGGACCGTCCAATCTTTTCTAAAATCTCAAGCTTTAATTTCTCGCGAGCCGGACCAAAAATCATCCCCGTAGTAAACGCCCCATGATCATGGGCGCATAAAATTGCCGCTTCTATAACATCAATATCCTTAGTATTGAGCTTTTCCTTACCCTCAGAAGCCTTCGCAAATACATCATTCAACCCCTTAGAAAGCTCCAAATATTCAACCTCATCCGTAATCAAAGCCTTATTAAAGGCGCGATACACATCGATACACGAGCTAATAAATCCTAACTCGTCTTTATCCTTACTTTTAACAAAATTTATTTTTTTCATAATTCCATTTTTTACGACCCCGAAAACTGTAAATTCAGGGCAATATTTTCTTGGTAAGAAATAGTATTACTAATATATAAATGTTTATGTAAAGTTGTATCTATTTATACAACTTAACCGAAAAACACGCGAAATCTAACCCACGATCATAAAAAATTAGTTTATAGATTTTACTATTAGAAGTATATAATATAGTTTTTCGCACCCTTAAATAAAACCCTACTCATAATATATCCCATTTCATTTCTATTATACACTACACACTTAACTATATATCATGATCCCCGTACTAAACCCCTAACCACCACCAAATAACCACACTTAAATACTAAGAAAACTATATCTAATCTTAAAAGAATACACTTTAAAATATCATGACCAATCTCAAATTAGAATTCGAAAATTTAACCCATAAATTCGCACCCCTCCCCAACTCCCTACGCTCTAAAGTATTCAAATTCCTATACCAACACCCCAACGCAACCATTAAAACCCTATATACCGAATTCGGCGCAATTACAACCATTCAAAAACAAATTGTAAGAAATTATAAATACCAATTCCTTAAATTCCCGCCCCGAGAACACTATAAAGACATACAACAGAACGCTATACCCCTCGAACCCTCAGAACATCAAGCTAATAAGGACCGAGAACTAAGAGACCGAATTAACATTATCAAATCTTTTTACTAAAATATCCTTAATTAGCTCTCAAAAAAACAATATATTTTTATGCACAAAATAGATATCTATATTGTATAATTGGGAATTTAAACAAACAAATAAAAAGTGGATTAAAAATGATTGAAAATGTTGATCTAAACGAAGCAATAAAAGAATTTGTCCAAATAAATAGAGATCTCGAAAGAAAAATCGATCAACATTTACAAAACATAGAAGCTACCCAGAGAATCGTTATTGAGAACGCCGGTGGTATAAAAAGCTTATTAAAATTAAATTACCAAGAGATTCTTAAAAATAGAAACGAAATTCTCGAGAATAGAAAAATTATTGAACGAAATAAAGATGAAATAATCCAGAATAGAAAAATTATTGAGCATGAAACTCTCGAAAATAGAAACCTAATTGAAATTATAAATACAAAATTGGATAAAATTTTTGATAAACTCCAAATTGATCCTCTTTCTTAAAAATTCTTATTTATAAAATTACCCCTAAACCTTATAAAATAACACTACACCATTTATCTAAACCCTCGATAAATACTATCGATAAAATCGTTAAGCTTGTAATTACGGTATTTGACAGGCACGACTTCTATCCCCCAAATTTTTAGAGATGAAAATGGATCAGGTGGGGATCTTATAAAGAGGGAAGGTATTTTAGACGTGAAACTTGGGAATTTTTCGCGTCATACTTTTTCAGAAAAAAATCATATTTTTCAAGTAAAAAAGGTGTGAAGTATTACTCTAATAACCTCTTTATGGATTTTTCTAAAATAATGAAGGAAATTCATTTTGGGGATATTCACAGGTGTTTTTTGGAGAATTTATAAATATGCAATTAAGTGATCGTATTTTTTCTATAAACTTTAAAAAATGTTCTAATTCATTTGCTAGACAATGGTCGATCGAATGTTCAAAAAATCGTTTTCCTGCCAATCCAAAATAAATTCCATCAAAACTGGATAAATTTTCAAATTCTATTTGGCGTTTTTTAATAATTATGATTAGAAGGTTCTTACCTTTTTTCTTTCCTATTTTATAAGGATTATAGAAGGTGCGCTATTCAAATTCAATAATGATCTTACCTAATCTTACCTACTTAGGTAAGAGTGTAAAATAAGAAGAGAAAGTTAGAACTCTCAATATATTATATATAATAATAATAACTTACTTTATTTATATTTATATATATATATAGAGAGAATAATTGTATATTGCAGTATTATTTTTGAAATTAAAAGTTCTTCTCTATATATATATATATTTTCAGGAAAAAGGTAAGAAAAAAACTTATTTCTATTTTATTGGTATTACTCGCCCCCTTCCTTCAATATCGGCCTTACCTTTTCAGGTAAGATTTGATAAGTTTAGGTAAGAAAAAATGATGATCATGGTTAATTTCCCCCCCTTCTATTAAATCTTGATGATTGGGTTAGGTAAGATCTTATTTTATTGCACCCTGAAGGATTGGATTTTTTGAGGAGTTTTTATCCAATATTAAATAAGTTCTGTAATCTTTCTATATTCTTTTTTATACCCCTAAACCTATTAGAACCTTTTTCCCTTATAATAATATCTTTAAGGCGTTTTATTTGTACTTGGTTTTTAAAAAATTTTTCTATATAATTATTTAAATCATTAGTTCTACTAACGAGGGTCTCTTCAAAATCATTTAAATATCCTATGATTATCACCTTCTATTTTTTAAGTAATAGAGAATTGATTGTTGTTCTATATAAAAAGTTAAGTTTCATACAAAATAAAAATAGTGATCCTCTATTTACCTTTATTCCGGGAATATTAGTATAAAATCTATTTACTTATTCGAAGTGTGTATAAATCTTAAAATAGTAGGATATATTCAAGGGGTAAATTATAAATGATGGATTATTTGATTTGAAAATACTAAAGGGGCAGGTGATCCATATTATAGAAGGTTATATATTTTTGTTATATATTATTAGATATTCCACGATTCCAAGTTTATCTTCAAGTTAATCAATGAATGTTATAGGAAAAGTTTTCCGTGCGCGGGATTAGAAATAGTATAATTACCTTAGAATAAGAAAAAAAAGGTTATTTATTTATTGAAAATTACTTTCTCGTTGGAGATTTCGCGCTTTTCCGGTATAAATATATTTCTCAGGTGTAGTTTTCTTTTCTTTCTCTTTTTTCTCTTTAAGGGGGTCGTACCCGGCGCAGTTAGTTTGAGAGTAGAATTTAGGTGGGCCATTAACCATCCATGGGCAGGGTTGTTTGTAATAGTGAAATGTACCGTTCTGGCGGCATATATAAAAGCGTATATCGAAATGATCGCAGGTGTTATTAGTTGGTTGCTCTTCAGGTTCGGGTGTTTCTATTTTAGGTTTAGGTTTGATGTGTAGGGTGTCAATGGTGTTAATTACGGAATCGAATAGTTTTAGGTCGTTGCGTTCAACGAGACTATATTTATAGCGGGCTTTCATTAGTAATTCGCGGAGTTTAGCGGGGTCGGATATATCTACGTGTTTTTCTTCGGGCGGTATATAGTATAGTTTACCTATTTTCTCGGCGATTGATTCGAGATATATAAGGTGTTTTTGGTCAAATATTTCATCCAGGTTGATTTTCATTTTTTTAATCATCTCTTTTAATAATTTTATTTTAATAGGTTTGAAACTCGGTTCGATATGAACGCGGTGGTTTCCCTACTCGTTTCCATCTCTATAATCTATTAAGTTTAGCCCGAAGCCTTCTTTAAAGAATTTCAGGGCGCGTTCTTTTTTATCGGTGTAGTTTTGTATATCGCGGGTTGTAATAGAG
>LAZR01002188.1_pt1 | contig 11597 bp, 5 predicted proteins | sample 329461 | NCBI WGS metagenome assembly LAZR01 (sample SAMN03002196, study PRJNA259156) | marine sediment metagenome | biome: sea floor; feature: Hydrothermal impacted sediments; material: marine sediment; isolation source: Loki non-amplified sample from Loki's castle hydrothermal vent sediment ...
ACATAAAAATGCCCATCAGCATCAACTTTCTCTGATTTAATATTTGTTGGGAATAAACAACGAATTCTATGATCTCGGCTGTTATTTTCCATCTCAATAGAAAAATCTATTCTTTTAATCCCTTTGTATAATGAGATATATAGTGATATTTTATTATCTTTAAGATCCTCTTCCCTATTATATCTATCTTCTGTGAGTGAATGTGGGAGCCTTAAATTTAATCTCAACTTAAAAGTTTTTTGAGTTGGGCCGTTAATATAAACTGCCCTCCCTAATACGGTAGCATCTTCAGATGTAAATACCATATCACTTTGGTTTTCTTTTGGTTCAGAGAAGTCATATTCATCCCCCCAGTCGCCCATATCTTCAAAACTACATATATTTTCATACAAAATACCCGTTTTTTTATCAGTGAAATGTATCAAGCCTTTTGGTGTGATATCAATTTTATAATACTGGTTTTCTAGAAATTCATTTGAGATTTTAAAGCTTTTAGATTCATCAGTATATCCATTCTCTGAGTCATTAGAGATAATACAATAAGTTCTATATCCACAACCAGGAACCTCAGCGAGAAAGGTGAATTTATGACTTATACCCAATTTTCGTTGAAACCGAGGTTCTTCTTCTTCGACATGATATTGAAATTTCACATCACTCCCATCAGTAGTAACCAGTTTCAATTGATGTGGGAGTTTATTTCCTTTAGTTTTACGTGATATCGTCTGAAATTCCACAATATCTTTTCTTTTCCATGGAAGTGGATTATAAACAACTAATATGTTTTTTCGATTATATTTCGAATCAATTTCTACTAATTCGGATAAGTATACACTTGAATTTTTAAAAACCTCATTTGCTATTTGCTCTGCCCAATCAAATCTCGTTATCATCTCATTGTGAACTTCGTCAATTGAACAGCCACAGATGCTATCGTGAGGGGCATTTTTCAGTAACCATTTTAAACCGGTTAGGATATAATCCTTTGGGTAATTAAAATTCTTATGCTTATCAAGAGCCCATGTGATTGTAGATATTGGTTCTGTGTATTTTTCATATAAATATTCAATTTCTGTATTTCTTTGTTTTATCCACATTCGAGTAGAAAATACTCCCGATAATAAATGACTATATCTTCCACCTCTCAGTTCCCCTTGAAATTCCTTTAGTTCTGGGTTACATTCTATAACTTTTTTTATATAATATTCGAAATCTGCTTGCTCCAATCGTTTATTAGGATTTTGAATATTCCATTGTTTTATTATCTCTGGGATTTCTAAGAGAGCCTCACGGTGATCTGAACCATTATTTAGGAGGACATTTGGTGTTGCTATATATCGCTCCAACTTTTTTACCATGTTTTTAATTTTCCTAAGGGCTGATTTAAATTCTCCTTTGATGTTTTTATTATCTATATCAGCCACTGAACCATAACCATAGATTAAATGAATTGCAAGAATACGAGCTGCTTTTCCAGGTGCACTCCATGAAAATTCCATGTTTAATTTCCTTTCTTCAAACTCGTTACCGAAGCCTCGCCAAAAAAGAACAGAAGGAATTTCAAAACCCTGGAGTATTTGGGGTAACTGCGCAATATGACCAAAAGGATCAGGAATATATCCTGCTTTCATAACTTTTCCAAAGCTCCTACCAATTTTAATCCCTAACATTAAATTTCTTATTAATGATTCTCCACTAACTAAAAATTCATCAGGTAATACATACATGGGGCCAATTGAAAGCCTTCCCTCTTTTACATATTTTGTTATTTCTTCTTTTCGCTCAGGACGTACTTCTAAGTAATCTTCTAAAGGAATTATTTGTCCATCTAAAGTAAAATTTTTGTAATCGGGGTCTGTTCGAAGAATATCTAATAGTTTATCCATCATTATTACTAACTTAGCTCGAAATTCCTGAAAAGTTAAATACCATTCTCGATCCCAATGAGTTTCCGGAACAATTATTATGTTATTTGCGAACATTTTATCATCTCAAAATTAATTGGTTCTTCATATCAATAAGACAAATAATAGTAAAAAAAGATTAATGATTAATAAAATTGACAAATCTCTCATTTTCAGGGAACTAAGGGATTTGTTAAAAATCATACTTGTTCTAAAGTTTAGTTATCTCATAATAAAGTTTTCCCGACCACACTTTGATGAGGTTTTTTTCCTAATAAATCTAGTAATGTTGGGACGATATCTGTTGTTGTACAGTAAGGAATTCTTGCTATAGGAACTTCTTGTGACCCTCCAATAATTAATGGGACAATCATAGATTTTCTTTGAGCTATATCATGGGTAAAGAGAGAATTTCCAATAGTTTTTCCATGTTCGTAACTAAAATTATACTCCCCTTTTGTTGATAACATAATATCGCATGAACGTGGATTCTTGAAATATCGGGGTAATTGATCAATTATATTCACAAATTCGGTATTATACGTTAATTTCACCCATTCATCGATAGTATGAAATCGATTGTCTAATAACTCACTTATTTCTTTGTTATTATCGTAGCCAAAAACATCTTCTTTCTCAAAAAGGTATTTAGTTCTTTGGTCTCGTCCTATACCTTCAAATTTAATTGTTCCTTTTATTATTTTTCCTTTTTTCTCTTCACGGCGCCTCAAATATATCATTCCCTTATGAGGTTTATTATTATCATCAGGATAATACATTAATTTTGAACCTGGGATGTCCCATAATACTTTAAATAAGTTTAGAGTAGCACCTCCTGCTCCACTTGTTTTAAAACTCTCCATTTGTGCTATTGTTGGATGGTGATGCCAGCTAATTCCGTGAAAATTGAAAAAACCAACACCACCAAAATTAGAATCAAAATCACCTATTCCTGTTTTTGGATCATATGGTTTAAGTCCTTTTTGATGGAAAAAAGGTTCAAGATCATAAAACTTTTCAGCCTTGTAATTCCCATGATCTGACGTAACACAGATTGCAGTGTCTTCATAATGACCTGTTTGCTTGAGTGTTTTAATTAACGATCCAATATACTTATCACATCTTATTACAAGATTGATATAATCTGGATGATCAAAACCTATTTTATGCATATAATTATCAGTATGAGGTATATAACCAACTGTGATTATAGGAACCTCTTTGTTTGAAAAAAAATTATTTGGACTTATGAAAACTTCTTCAATCTTTTTAAAAATAGATTCTACTTTAAATTCCTTAGGGATAGGGAATATAGAGCCCCGGTATATAAAATTAATAACACTCAAAAGGTTTCCGTCAACTTGCTCAAAAATTGTTTTTACACTTGTCCCAACATCTTTATTGATTTTAAAAACATCACGTCGTACACTATAATTACGAATAACTGGGGATTTTTTTCTTTCTAAAGGAGGATCTCTACGATCTATCCAATGATAACTTGGTACACCACTACCTTCTTTAGGATAATATCCAGAATAAGCTCCAGTTAGAATATTTGAATAACAAGGTAATGTAACACTGGGAAAAGATGTGACACAGTCTTGACTTGAGATCCCGTTTTCTGCAATTTGTGCTAGATTTGGAAGTTTTCCCTCTTTCATCCAGTTAAATAGATGTTCAGCCCGCACATCATCTATGATGATTAATATAACTTGATTAACTTTTGCATTTCGACCCATGATTATCACACTTTTGATAATAATTTATTTAACCTTTTAAGAACATATTGATGTAGAACATTTTCATAAAAGAATCATCTCCATAAAGCCTTAACTCAAAATTATAAAATCTGAAATGTAATGCGGTAACTGATAATGAGAACAAATCATAAGCTATATTTCAAAGACTCATCTAATATGTGTGAGCTAAAAAATGATTCCATAGATTTAATGATAACTTCACCACCATATCCCATGATTGAGATGTGGGATCCTTTATTTTCGTCTGCAAATTATGAGATTAAGAAAGCTCTAGAGAAAGAAGATGGAAAAAAAGCATTCAACCTGATGCATGAAGACCTGAATAAAGTGTGGAGAGAAGTTGGGCGAGTGTTGAAAGTTGGTGGAATTGCTTGTGTAAATATTGGAGATGCAACAAGAAAAATTGGTAAAAATTTTCACTTATTCCCTAATCATGTTAAAATAACTCACTATTTCCATTCTAACAATTTTACAATCTTGCCATGTATTCTATGGAGAAAACCGACTAATATTCCTAATAAATTCTTAGGGTCGGGGATGTTACCACCAAATGCTTATGTTACGCTTGAGCATGAATATATTTTAATATGTAGGAAAGGAAATACCAAACGCAAAATAGAACCAAAATCAGAAAAAAGATATAACAGCGCTTTTTTTTGGGAAGAAAGGAATAAATGGTTTTCAGATTTATGGGAAGATATAAGAGGTGTTCCTCAGAATTTAAATAATCCTGATAATCAGAATTTAAGAAGCAGGTCAGCGGCTTATCCATTTGAATTACCATATCGTTTAGTAAATATGTTTTCTGTGTATGGAGATGTAGTATTAGATCCATTTTGGGGGACAGGTACAACCTCGTTAGCGGCAATGATTTTAGCAAGGAATTCAATTGGATACGAGATAGATTCAGATCTAATTCACCTATTCAAGAAGAATATCCGTGAGATTTCCCAATTAAACAAGAAAATTAATAGAAATCGGTTGAATCAGCATATTGAATTTATTAATAATTATAAAAATGAAGATAAAGACATAAAATATATATCTACTTACTATAAATTTCCTGTAATTACAAAACAAGAAAAGGAGATTTTGTTATACTCTGTAAAAAGGCTAACTGAGGACAAAAATAACTTTATTCTCGATTATGACAAGTTTAAATGATTTGAAAATAATGAAGTAAGAGTTAATGCCGCAGGAATTAAGAGACACTTTCTAAAAATTTATAGGCAATATAATGAAAAGCTTCATTAACATTTTCTCCTGTTTTCGCACTTGTTAAAATATAATGAAAATTATTTTTCTCAGCAATTTCTTTTATATCTTCTTCACTGATAACTACTTTATTTGCTAAATCTGATTTATTTCCTATTATTATAACACTTACATTATCATCGATATGTGTTTTAATATCATTGTACCAAATTTCAATACTCTTAAGATGATCTTCCCGAGTTCTGTCAACTACAATAAAAGCCGCATGCGCACCAACATAAAATCTTTTCCTATAAGGCGCCATCCTGGTGATTTGACCCCCTATATCCCAGATTGCGAAATCTACTTTTGTGTTTTCACTCAAATTTAATATTTTCTGAGAGATTTCGACTCCTATGGTTGATTGATAACTATGTTTAAAGACGTTTTCTATAAATCTTAAAATTAGCGAGGACTTTCCTACTTGATAATCGCCCGTGAGTATTAACTTCATAGGAAATTCCCCCGTTGGAATTTTTCCATCTTTTGTTTTTGCTAATAATCTTATGATTGCTGGAATTTCAAGAGACATTTCATCATTTTCTTCAAGTATGAGCTCAATCTTCCCTGCTACATATTCAGAATACACTCTTAATTCCGTATCTGATGTTTTTAAATCTGAAATAGTCAATAGTATAGACTTTAAACCCCTAGAACAATACGCGAATTTTTTATCACCCACAGTTAATATATTAAAAAAACTTGATTCCTCACTAAATTCCCTTTTAATCCTATCAATGTAGCTGTCAATAACCGCGGCAATTGCCCCTAAAACGGATTCATCCCCTGCATCCCCCCTACTCGCTGAAGTGATTATCAAACCCTCTCTATCACTGATAATAACCTCAATTACACCCTCTACATTATTCATGTAGATTCTCAATAGTGATTGTAAGCGAGGTCCAAAAATAAAATATCACCCATTTAATATTGTTCCCTTAATCCCTTAAATGGTTAATAATAGATAAATTTATGTTTATTAGTTAATAAATATAAATCCGTACCCAAGTAGCATTTTCATCAAATAACTATCATTTTAAGGATTTTTTATTTGAGTCATGTGTTCTTCAATGTGAAAAAGGTATTGATGTAGGATACTTTAGGAGAGTTGAGAGTAAGGAAACAATGCAGAATGAAAAATTCTGAATACACTAGGAAGCTTTTTCTAAAAATTTATAAGCAATATAAGTAAAAGCTTCAATGACATTTTCTCCTGTTTTAGCGCTTGTTAAAATATAATGAAAATTATTTTTTTCTGCTATTCCTTTTATGTCTTCTTCACTGATAACTATTTCATCTGCTAAATCTGATTTATTTCCAACTATTATAACTGTTACATTAGCTTGCACATGCTTTTTTATATCATTATACCAAATTTCAATGCTCTTAAGATGATCTTCTCGAGTTCTATCTACTACAATAAAAGCTGCATACGCACCGATATAAAATCTTTTCCTATAAGGCGCCATCCTTGTGATTTGACCACCTATATCCCAGATAGCGAAATGCATTTTTGTCTCTTCACTCAAACTTATTTTTTTTTGAGATATTTCAACTCCTATAGTCGATTGATAACTATCCTTAAAAAGATTTTCAACAAATCTTAAAATTAGCGAGGTCTTACCTACTTTAAAATCCCCTGTGAGTATCAACTTTAGGGAGAATTCTCCAGTAGGAATTTTTCCATCTTTTGATTTTGCTAATACTCTTAGGATAGCGGGAATTTCAAGGGAAATATTTTCATTACCTTCAAGTACCAGCTCAACCTTTGACGCTACGTGTTCAGAATACACTCTTAATTCAGTATCAGACGTTTTTAAATCTGAAATAGTCAATAAAATAGATTTTAGACCCATAGAACAATATGCAAATTTTTTATCACCAACAGTCAAAATGTTAAAAAAACTTGATTCCTCACTAAATTCGCCTTTAATTCTATCTATATAGCTGTCGATAATTGCGGCAATTGCTCCTAAAACAGATTCATCTCCTGCATCCCCCCTGTTCTCTGAAGTGATAATTAAACCTTCTCTATCACTAATAACAACCGTAATTACACCCTCTACGTTATTCATGTAACTTTTCAAGAGTGATTGTAAGTGAGTACCAAAAATAAATAAACACCGATTTAATATTGTTCCCTTATACCCTTAAAATGTTAATAATTGATAAATTTATATTCATAATTCTCTATATTAATTAAAAATTTTTCTTTATTCACGAGATTTTTAACAGAAAAAAATTCTTAAATCAAATTGACATCTTTAAGGATTTTTAATACAACCATAAATTCTTTTGAAAAACTTTTTTTTTATTGTTTAATTAGAGAAAAATCCTTACCCGAGCAGGGTTTTCATCAAATAACTTTCCTTATTAGGATTTTTTATTTGAGTCATTATTATGGATTTTTTTTAATCACAATCTTTTGCTTGATTCAAATTAACTTTGATAAATGCTTCCTCTTGAATATTTCTTTGTTCTGACTTAACAGATCTATATACTTGATTTAAATGTTTCATTGCATTTTCTTTCCCATTTTTTATGTTCTCTATTAGTTCTTTTTTATTTAAACCTCCAGAAACTACTAAAGCTGTTTGAAATGATTGTCCAGGTTTCAAAGTCTTAAATTGTGACTGTAAGGTTGATAAAATCTCTCCTTCTCCATCATGCAAAGTATTTGATAAATATAATCTATCGTGATCGATCTTAAAATCCTTTGTTAAACATGACTCATAATGCGTCGATTTTGAAGTAAGAGAAAACCCACCATGTAAACCTGTTTTATCATATTGATAAATAATGTCGTTTTGGCTGTCATATCCTGAAAGATCATTATCAAACCCATCTAAACCGTTTATATCGAAATCAAATATGAAATACATAGAAAAATCATTCATGTTAAAATCTGAAGTGTTCTTCAATGTAAAAAAGGTATTGATGTAAGGCACTTTAGGAGCGTTAAAAATGTCGATGTACAATCTCACGAATTCCTTTTTCTTAAGTGGAGTTGTTTGTATTTTATTTTCTTCTACCAGTTTATTAAAATACTCCGTGACATTGAAATCTAGTGTAATTCGATTTATTACTCTTCCTGAACGGGTATTTACCATGTTGTATATTGGCGTAGGCTCAATATTTTTTAAAACAACTGGTACTGTCTCAATTTCTTCACCTTCTAAAATAAATGAAAACCACGTTCCGGCAAATTCTTGTTCAGTAAGGTATACTAAATATTTATCCTTGTAAGTAAGCTCTTTAATTGAAAATCCCATAATATATCCCGCAGAATTTCAAGTAGCCAATACATCATGCCAACTGACCTTAATAACTATTTTTATTACCTCCTTTTCTAAGATTTAAAAAAATTACCATATTTATTATGTCTTAATTTTTAAGAGTAGAGAATTTATAAAAAATTTTATATTTCTTGAGATCAAAAAGTGTGTTAATGGCACTTTTTTTTTATAGCGTCTCCTCTAAATATTTCTTTACCCATGACCAGTATGATCAAATATTTATAGAAAAAATTATATTTATTGGTTAGAAAGATAAGAAATTACTTAAAAACGTGGTTTTCGTTAGTTATCGATTTCTTTTTAGGTTAATTAGCTGTATAGCTTTTTATTAATGCTATTTTTGTGCATTATCTACAAAAAATTAAAAAATGAATTAGTTTATTGTAGTATTTAAGAAATAAAATTTTTCAGAAAAAGTAGAAAAAAGTGATATCATTAAAATGGATATGTTTAATAAAAAGCTTAAAAATAGAGTCATAACACTGTTTTTTTTATTGTTTACGATACTTCTCCCCCTAATACTTAATTTACCGCTACAATTTTTTTCTTCCAGAACAAAGGATAAATTTGATTCCGAAATTGATAATCCGCAATCTCCCTTTCTTTCTTTAAATAACCCCAATGGTGCAAATTACTTTAGTTTTTATAAAAATATTACAATTGACTATACTAAAGTTGCTGGTTCGGGGAATCTCAGCGATTTTCCCTTCTTACTTTCCATTCTTGATTCAGATTTACATGATGATGCTCAAACAGATGGGGATGATATAGCTTTTGCTATTGCTAATTCTTGGCTGGATCATGAAATAGAACTATTTGATCCTACATACAGCCCTACTGAAGCTCAATTGATTGCGTGGATCCGAATACCTTCATTATCCACTTCTGTTAATACCGTTGTTAGTATGTATTATGGAAATTCAACAATGAATTCACGTCAAAATCCTGTATCAGTATGGAATAATGACTATAAAGCGATATGGCATATGTCAGATGACCCTTCTGGTACGATTAATGACAGTACTTCCAACGACAATGATGGAACTACATTTGGGGGATTGGATTCTTCAGATCAAGTTTCATCAAAAATAGGCGGTGGTATATCACTTGATGGTATTAATGACTATATTTTAATACCTCATAGTCCGAGTATAGATATCACAGGAAATCAAATAACTCTGGAGGCTTGGATAAATCTAGCGCAAGTTCCACATCAATACGACGCTCCAGTTATGGTAAAAGCCCCTAGCGATAACAATGAAAGATACATGCTAGGTGTTGACGGAGGAACTAGTCCTGCGCGAGTAAATCAGAGAATAACGGCCTCTATCTCAGGATATCGTCGTTATGATATACCAATTGCACCAACGCCTGGTATGTTATATCAAGATTCATGGACGCACATAAGTGTTGTATATGACGGTACACTTGGAGTTAGTGAAAGATTTTTTGTATATATAAATGGTGCTCCGATTTCGGCTCAGTATGCTGCAGGAACAATTTTAAGCACTTCTGGTAACTTAAATATTGGTAGAAGAATAAGTACAAGTCGTTGGTTATACGGAATAATTGATGAGCTTAGAATCTCAAGTGTTGCTCGTTCTGATAATTGGTTTACCACTCAATTTAACAACCAGAATGATCCATCCAATTTTTATTCCATTGGACTGGAACAGGATATATTCCATCAAGCTCAAATATATGCTATTGATTTATATGGCAAAGTAATACCAAATGCAAATATATCAATGTATAGTAACGCTAATTTAGTTCAAAGTGGAATCACAACATCGGATGGAAGTGTTCTATTCACAAATATCACTCAAGCTGAATATAACTTTACAGTTGAAATAATATCTGATATAGGAAACCATAGTGAAATTGTAAATAAAACAACATTATTAATAGATAATACACTTCCAATAATCTTTCTTGAATGTAATGTCAGTACTAACCTCTTTACAATTACAGATGTAGATGGAGCTCCTGTAGATTCGGGGTGGGTTTTAGTTGGTAATAGTACAGATACCATTCAAAAATGCTCAGTTGATATCAATGGGAGTGCTACATTTCAGTGGTTAAATATTACACCCTATCAATATAATTATTCGGTGTATTACCAAGATGATAATTATTATCCAAATATTATTGAACTAGCTTCGGGGAATATTACTACCCCAAATTCATCTATTTTTATGCAATCTTATCTTACAACTGTTAATTTCACAATTCTTTCACATTCTCCAGTGGAAACTGTTAGCGGAGCGAAAATCAAGTTAAGAGTTAATAATACATCTGGTCCAAGTATTGTAAATTTAACAACTGATCAATACGGGAATGTTACATTAAGGTGGTTAAACTCCACTGGTATTAATGGCAACTACTCCTTGCAAATTGAATTCTTTGGGGCAGAAAAACTTTTTAATACAACTGCAGGTGCTATTCCAACAGTAGACGAGTTGAGTTTCATTGTAAAAAATAAAAGTGTGTATGAATTTAGAATTGACATAAATCTATTAGATTTTGAAACGGAATTAATTTCATTAAATCCTACTCTTAACATTGCAATTGAATGGGGTTCTCGTCTGAAATTAAGAGCTCTTTTTAATGTTACTAAAGCTATTGGTTATGAAGGATTGCTAGGACCCAAAGATGCAGATTTAATGTCATACCAAGTTTCACTAGGAGGTATTCCAATATCATCTGGGGAAATATTAAAAGAAGAGATTAATGAAGGAAGACATTCTACTTTTATAGAGACTACTGGGTTAGAAAGTGATACATCATATTTGATAAGAATCTTAGCACAAAAATCTGGTTATACTATCCCTTCTGATTTGATTCTTCAACTAAATATATTTAGAAATAATTTGGAATTGAATCAATCTGAAAATGATGATTCTATTCAATCAATATACTGGGCTGATAATATTAATATGTCAGTAAAACCATATGGTAAAAAGTCAGAAACCTTTACGGTAAAAAATAATATTTTTAAAAATATCGATGATGAATTTGATTTTTCGATTCCTGATATTGATCATAGCTGGAATTTATCAGAAATTACATTCAATATTTATAACATTTCTTGGAATGCTGGCGCATTTGATATAAATATCTCAATTTTAGATCCTTATGGCTCTTTTTATATCTTTCATCCTGGTAACCATCCTGGATGGGATTTTCTCCTTGGACAATGGACTGGAATAACCCTTAACTTAGATAAAAAAAGTCCTTTAAACAATAATAACTTTAAATATACAATTGGGGGAACCTTTGATAACACTGTAGATATAATTGCTGAAGCTCTTTTAATTAGAGACTCTATTAATATTCAATATTCAAAATTCAATGTAACTAATGAAATTGCCGTTTTAACGGAA
>LAZR01002189.1_pt1 | contig 11588 bp, 13 predicted proteins | sample 329461 | NCBI WGS metagenome assembly LAZR01 (sample SAMN03002196, study PRJNA259156) | marine sediment metagenome | biome: sea floor; feature: Hydrothermal impacted sediments; material: marine sediment; isolation source: Loki non-amplified sample from Loki's castle hydrothermal vent sediment ...
GTATGGAAAGACTCTTCTTGAAGCTGTTTCAAATGTAATCAACAGGGAGCATCTAAATCCTCGATTCTTCTCCCGCGGCTGTCCAGTTATCATCAAGGACGAAAGCGGCCTTGAGCATCTTGGGATATGCCTTGGTGAAAAGAGCGCTTTCTTAGGTGAAGATGGATTGAAGTATGTCAAGACCCTAGACTGCATCGCCGTTTGGAGGATATAAACAAATGCCTGCTGCACTTACTGCTATTACTACCCTCCTCATCAAAGGCATAGCCGCAATACCAGGTCTTGGTGGTGCGGCAGTTTGGCTAACCGCTAATATGGGGATAGCTAACTTAGGGACAACTCTTGTTCTTAGTTGGCTTCTTAGGACAGATGTAGATAATCCTTTTGCGCAGTCTTCTACTTCCCCTGGCAAAGGGTCTATTCAACCGTGGCAGTATATATATGGAACAGTAAGAACAGCCGGTATCAATACTTTTGTCCACGTCTCAGGTGAGAATAACCAGTTTCTAAATCTCATCCATATCTTAGCCGCACATCAAGTAGAAGAAATAGGCCAACTATACTACAACCACGAACCGATTGAAATAGATGGCAGCGGTGACGCAATTGGCCGTTTCGCTAACTTTGTCCATATTGATAAGAAACTAGGAACTCCTAAGCAGGAAGCTATTACAGATCTTATTGACATTACTACTCCTTTTCGCGCAGGTGGTGGATTAGGATTCAATCTTCTTAGTGTTCAAAATAGGGGATTAAAATTAGACGGCGCTTATCAATACGGTGTATCAACATCAGTAATGACTAATCCGACTGATATCACGATTGGACTTAGTTTCAAACCAAGAATAAATAGAACTACTACTCTTATTTCTATAGATAACGGTTGGAAGATTAGGTGGAATGATGATGTTAGTGTCAGCTTTATAGATGCTAGTGGAACAGAAATTAAATCTACTCAACTATTGGATATTAACGGAAATCCTGTAGTTTTTGGTGCATTTCAACAGAATCAATGCTTTGTTTTCGTTGGTATTAGTGGAGGTTCTATTACGATAGAGCTTAGAGTTAATCAAATACTTACTACAAGAACGACTAGTCTTTCATATAACAAAGGAGATGCAAACGGGAAGGTTTATGTTGGTTCTAATGTTGGAATTTCTGAATTTTTTGGTGGGTATATATCTAATGTAGCAATATGGGATATAGACAGAAATGCAGACTTTCCTGTTAGTATAATAGATGTAACTACAGATGTAGGTTGGCCTAAAATCTTCGGAGCTATGGCTAACTATGCCTATCCTGGGCATTCTCCATCGGAACCAGACTATACAGATGTTTTAGTTGCTTGGACATTGGAAGAGGCATCTGGGGATTCTATAGATAACTCCGTTGCCTCTGGTCGGAACGACCTTATCATCAAAGGAGCCTGGACATCGGATCATACTCTGAATAGCAGAGCGTATGTAAGACAAAGATTGATCTGGGATAGAACTCTTTTTGACCGTGGAGTTCCCCCAGCCGCTTACGATACGAAGGGAAAGTTAGTTCCGGATTTTCTTAACGAACAGACTGTTACTTCTATAGCAAATGCTGCTGATGAGTTTACTATTTCTGGGGGACATGGCTTTGATGATGACGATGTTGTTGAGCTTTATACAAGGACGGGAGTTCTTCCATCTGGGTCAGAGGCATTCGTTGAATATTACGTAGATTCAACGGGAGCGAATACTTTCAAGCTCTATGATGCTCCTGCTGCGGATACTACAAGAAGTCTTATTGCTCTTTCTGATGATGGAACGGCTCCAGTAATAGTTATTCAAAGAGTTTGGTCTGCCAATGCGGCTCGTTGCGTTATGGATTATCTCCATGACCCTCACATCGGTATGCATATCGGTTTCGAGGAATTTGATGAAACTTCCCTCCTGGCTGCTATTGATGTCTGTGATGATGATGTTGCTCTTGACTTAGGTGGGACTGAAAAGAGATACGAAGCTAATGGAATTCTTTCTTCATCTAAACTTCCCAGAGAAAACATACAATCTCTTTTATCTTCAATGGCCGGAACTCTTGTTTGGGTAGGTGGAAAGTGGTTCCTTTATGCAGGTTCCTTTAGGACTCCTACTTTGACTTTCGATGAAGATGACTTTGTCTCTGATATAAATATTCAATCTCTAGTACCTAGAAGTGAAAACTTCAATGCCATCAAAGGAGTTTTCGTTTACCCAAACTCAAATTGGGAACCTACAGATTTCCCTCCTGTTACTTCCGCTACTTTTGAGGCAGAGGATCAGGGAGAACGTGTTTACGGAGATATAAATCTTCCATTTACTACTAGCTTCTCAGCAGCTCAGAGATTGGCTAAGATAGTCCTTTTCCGACAGAGGGAGCCGCTGACAGTTAGAACTAAGATGAAGTTGTCCGCTTTTCAAGCTCAACCTGGGACTGTAGTTAAAATCAACAATAGTAGACTAGGTTTCGTTGATAAGGAATTTGAACTCATATCAGGGAATCTAATACTAGATACTGAGAATGGAATAGTCTATAACGTTGTTCTTAGAGAAACTAACATCGGCGTTTATTCTTGGACTACGGAAGAAGAAGATATAGGCTTCCTTAACAACACTGCTCTTCCAGATGTCTTCCAGATAGTTCCGCCTACTATAACACTAACGAGCGGAACGGCAGCTTTGTTCAAGCGTTTAGATGGTTCTATTCATTCAAGAATTAAGGTTGCTATTTCTGGGAACGATCCCTACGTTACCGAAGGTGGAACTTATGAGATTCAATATAAGATCTTTGCGGTGTCTGATTGGGAAAACTTCGGTTCTATTCCAGGAAACTCAACAGAGGCTTTTATTTTAGACGTTGAAGATGGAGAGGCTTACGATGTTAGAGTTCGTGCTAAGAACTCTGCTGGAGTTGTATCTGATTGGGTTTATCCTATAGAGGATGATACTTATTCTCAGGCGTCTGGGCATATAGTTATAGGAAAGACGGAACTTCCTAATGACGTTGTTAACTTCCGCGCCTCTAATAATCGCGGCTTCGTTACACTTCTTTGGGGTGAGAATACAGACATTGACCTTGGTGGTTATGTCATTCGGTATCATGAACAGGGAACACCAGTTTGGGGTTCGGGATTTCTCCTGACGGATACAGTCAGAACTAATAACTTCATAACTAGCGACATTCCTGCAGGTGATTGGACTATTCTAATTAAGGCAAGGGATACTACAGGAAATCTCTCAGTAAATGCAGTCTCATACGACGTGTCTGTCATGCAGACTAATGTTGTTATTTCTTCAGTGGAGGAAGCAGATGGGTGGGATGGAACTCTTGTTAACTTCGTAAGACATGTTTCAGGGGTTCTTATTCCGCAAGGAACGGCTTTAGTCTCCTCCTATTCTGGCTTCATTGGTCAAGCTTCTGGAGTTGACTTTACTAAATTCTGCCCAGACGCCTTCGCTACTTCTACCTACACAGCCGACGTGGTAACGCTTAATACTGCCGGGAATGTTCTTCTAAACTCAGTTATATCTTCACATGTTGGCCCAGATGAAACAGGAGAGCCTATAGTTCAAATTCAGGTGAATATTGATCCAGATGGAACTGGGTTTACAGGATGGTTTGATTTTGTTCCAGGTAGTTATATAGTTAAGAGTGTTCAGTTTAGAGTTGTTTTTACAAACACAGAGGAGAACCGTGTAGTTGTGACAGGAATGTCTACAATCGTGGATGAGGAGCCGGTTAGTCAAACGCAGCAGGGAGTTGTAGTTACTTCCGGAACTCCTGGAGTTACTATAATCTTTGCTGTTGAGCTTAATACTATTCCTATTGTTACTCCAGTTGTAAAAGGGTCAACGGCGTTAATCCCGGCTGTAGATAATGTCACTACTAGTCAGGCGGATATTCAACTTTGGAATAAAAATGGTGTTAAGGAGGCTGGAGTAGTAGATGTTAATATCAATACTTCATCAGAGGCTTCATAATGACTGATCCTGATTATACTGCGCAGGATGTTCCTACTTGGGCAGCGAATTTAGACAGCATGAACTCCCTCAAGGCGATAGGGAATATAAAGAATCCGCTTCTTCATTTGCCCCTCTTGAATAGTCTAGCGTTTGCAAGAGGTCTTGGTTCGTTGACTTTCGCACGGGCAGATTCTTCGCCGGGAGGTACTCTAGCTACTTATGTTGATCGCTATGGAGTATTACAAACTGCGGCAATTGATGAACCAAGATTTGAAGTTAATGGGTTATTAATTGAAGGGCCAAGCACCAACATACTGTTGCGTTCTGAGGACTTTAGCAATGCTGCATGGACAAAGTTTGCACATACTTATACCCACAATTCAACCGACATCCCTTCTCCGCGTGGCGGGGTAGACTTTACTTCCTCCAAGGTGGTGATGGATGGAGCGGGTCGGCTTGTGCTTAGGCAAGGGAGTTTGACGATTGCCGCTAACGATTACTCAAGTTCAATATGGGTTTATGTGCCCACGGGCCAGCCTGACATCCACGTGAAAACCGACCTTTCTGATTCGGTTGATGTGTTCCAGGAGGTTACAGAAAAAGATCAGTGGGTGCACGCCAAGCTGGTTCATGGAACCGCAGCAGGAACAGAAACGGTACTGGATGTAGAGATACAGACCACCGCAGGGGGCACATTGGTTGCGGGAGTGATTGTGTACATATTCGGGAGCCACCTTGAGGAATTGCCATTTGTGTCTAGTTACATTCCTACGACCACTGTTCCTGTGACTCGGACTACTGATGATCTCCAATTAGACCATGTAGGTAATAGCGCAAATTCGATATTTGCCAATGAAACTACGTTGATGGACGTATGCTTACTTGGCGTAGGTATCACGCAAGCTTTATGGTCAGCCAGGGGGATGCAGTACCACAGAGCTTTCCATCCCAGCACTGGTGCCATCAAAGTGCAATGGAGCAATGCAGGAACACAAGTGAGTACTGGTAAAACGCCGATAGCAGGAGAAATAACTCGGATCAGCATGGTGCGGGAATTGGGCGGCACTGTGACAGGTTGGGCTGATGGTATAGAGGGTGACAACGGTTCAGGCGACGGCATTATGGTAGGTACGCAGACGTCTATACAGATTGGTGCCAGCGCAACTGCCGCCATCCCTACGTACGGCCACCTTACCAACTTCCGCATCTACGACCGCGCCCTTTCTGACCGCGAAATGGCAGTTGCTTAGTTAACGATAGTAAACATTTTAGATGAAATAGGGAGGTTTTTCTAATGAGTTCTATTATAGACAGTCTAACTAAACTAGCTGAGAAGTTTTCCGGGAAGTATCCTGGGGAAGCGAGTGGGGTTGCGACGTTGGATGGGAGTTCTAAGGTAGTTGAAGATCCAGGAAGCGCGGCTTATACGAAGGATGCTGCTAATGGTATTCTCGGCCTGGACGCCAATGCTCGCGTTGCTTCCGATCAGGCTTTTTCGACCGGCGGTTCGGACACGCACAAGGCAATGGGTGCGATTCATGTAGATACTTCTGAGGGAAGTAGAACAACTACGGGAGTGTTGATGTCTTATACGCTTCCTGCTAATACGTTAAACGCAAACAATAAACTCATTAGATTTACTGCTTGGGGTGAATCAACTGGATCAAATGCTCAAAAGACTGTTGGTGTACGTACTGGTACTACACCAACAAGCAGAAGAGCTAATGTTTTAATTGCTGGTACTCTACGATGGTCGATTATAGGTATGATAGTTAGAACTGGAACAGGTGCTACATTAGATCAGTACGTATTTGCTTTTAGTGGTAGTGCAATAGCTCACTCTGAAGTATTTTCTACAGATTTAGACTTAACAACTGATCAGACAATTGATTTCTTTCTGTCTTCTATTAATGCATCAGATAATATTAAGCAAATGGGTCTTGTTATAGAATTGTTAAATTAATCAACAGGAAAACAAGAAACACTTCCATACATCAATCTATCTGAATCAGAACCAGAAAAGTCAACCACTAAAAGGAAGCCATGAAGATTCTAATAGCAATAGCCATTTCAGCCCTTCTAACTTTGATTTTCACTCAAGTTTCCTTCGCCGACTGGTTCGGCTTTGGGATGCCGCCTCCGCCATCGCCGAAGCATCCTGGAAGATAATCGCAATCAACGCTATCGTTAGCATCCGTTTCGTTATTCTAATGGCCATAACTGTCTTTGGTCTAGCTACTATAACAACGAAATTCCTTGAACTCGGAATCCGTGTAACACAAGACAACAAGATAACCGTCCCCGAAAGATGGCTTCTCGCCGGTGCAGTTGTAACTGTTCTTATCTCCCTTTCCCTTCTAGTCCCACTTGGATTTTATCTCATAACGAGGCTCTTCTCATGAAAATGAACGTAGATGGACTCAGGAAAGCGTTTTCTTCGCGGAAATTTATCACGATGGTCTTTATGGTATCAGGAACTTACGGAGTTTACGGCTTCGGCTTCGCGCCACCAGATGGAGTTACCATGGCTCTAATCGGCCTAGTAAGTGTGTATCTGGGTGGCCAAGCTTGGGTTGATTCAAATACTTTGGAAAAAGAATAATTCCTTTTCTTTCTTTCGGGGATATTCATGGATGCTCAAGCTGTTGCCGCGATTGTAGGTTTGGTTACTTTAGTCTCCATTGCAGCTTGGAGGTTTTCTAGGGTAGAAACTGTCTTGAAAATCGTAGTAAGGAATCAAGAAGATCAGCATAGTTGCCAGCATACAATGTCGAAGGAACTTGTTCGAGTAAACGCAAACTTGAAGACGGTTAAATCTGTCCTAATGCGGCATCTTAAACAGGAGGAAGCAAAATGAATACTATCACTATAACCTTCCCTAGTTGGATGTCTCAGTTCTCAGAGATGCCGCTAGTTCTTCTCTTCCTTGTTTGTATTTTGTGGGGGAATAGAATGCTGAGGAGGGAGCACTTTAAATCCATGAAGTGGCAAGGAGCAATTCTTTACAACTTCCCTTCCGTTATCATGTTCCTGACGGCGATAGGTATTTCTATTAAGTTGATCTTTATGGGTCTTCAATAAGGATAAACGGTGGGAGAACACTGACTTTATCCGGAGAAAGAAAATGTCTAGAAAACTACAAACAGGTTTTGTGTCGTCTCGTAGCCCTGGTGAGGTATTTTCTGCCCATCTTTATAACGGAGACAATACTGAAATGGATATTGATGGTACAGTTTCAGCTGGGCCTATTACTTTCCGTCATACTGTTCCAGTAGGAGAGGTTCATTTTATGTTTCATATAGTTATTCATCTTCTTGATGGAACTGTTAACTTAGATCAGTTCGGTGGTATTGGTACATTGTCTGAAGGTGTTTTACTTTGTTTTTATAACTCAAATGATGAGTTAATTTTAGATCCTACAGATGGCCATCCTATTGTTGACTTATCAGACTTTTCTATTTTTACAGGTATCTTTCTTGATAAAACTGTTGGTAATGTCAATGATGTCTTTATCGCTTCTTGGGCTATTAAAGATACATATGGTGGGCCTATAAGAATGGGGCCTGGAGACTATATTCAGTTAACTATTCAAGATGATCTGACTGAGTTAACAGAGTTCCATATATTTGTTCATGGTAGTAAGATAGTTAATTCTAGTTAATAGGAGAAATAAAATGGCTAGAGCATTCGTTTCGGTGTTTGAAGAGGCTTTTAAGAAAACTGTCGGTGTTGAAGGAGGTTACGCGGATCATCCTGCAGATAGAGGCGGGAAAACTATGTATGGGATAACTGAAAGAACCGCGAATGCCTACGGGTATTCGGGAGATATGAAGGATTTAGATCTAAAGATGGCGAAGAGAATCTACCAGGAGCAGTACTGGAACCACCAGCGTCTTGAGTGTGGTGATATAGAGCAGTGGAGTAAAGATGTGGCGATGGAAACTTTCGATACGGCGGTGAATATGGGAGTTATTACTGCAGCGAAGATGCTGCAGATTTCCCTGAATTCCTTGAATTTCGACTACAAGACGAAAGAAGCTCTTTTTCCTTCACTCAAGATAGACGGCTGGGTAGGTCAATCTTCTCTAAAGGCAATGAAACTTCTAGATAGAAGCATTGACAGAAGGGTCGTCACGAAGATGATGGACTGTATTCAAGGAGTCCGTTATCTGGCTATAATGGCGAGTGATGAAGATAAGCGGCGGCTTGTCTCCTTCATCAATGATGTTAAAAGTGCGGAGAGTCAGAGGGCTTTCGGAAGGGGTTGGTTTGAACATAGAATTCAGAACGTTCTTTCTTCTACTCGGAAGGCGTAAAGCGCATTTTGAGAATATCCCTAAAGGAGCCAGTCTTTATATCTTCTTTAGGGATTTCCATTTTCTCTGACGTCTTCACGATAGCTAGGACTACGACGATTTGAAAGATCAGGATTGAAAACATCTGCATGAATACTACTACAAATTCCTGCCAAGGGATGTTGGTTCGTTTCTTCGTTGGTGGCTTAAGTTCTCTTAGTTCCTTCTGGAAAGCCGCGATCTCCGTTTCCGTTCTGTTGTAAGTAATCCAGCCGTCATCTTTGTCTTCGATGTAAGTGAGAAGCCGCTCTGCTGCTTTTCGCTTTCTGTCTATCTCGGTTTCAAGATAAGATTTACGGCCTTCATACTGCGAAGAGGCCACATACTGGCCTTCATAGTTTGAAATGATATTATTCGAGACCGCGTAGAGGGGACCGACAAGAAGGAGGATGGTTGAAGTAATGGCGATTGCTTTTATGATAAGAAAACGGCGAGGACCGTTGTCTTCTCTTCTTTGAAACCATGCCCAGAAAGTTACGACTTCAAGAAGAAGTGACCAGGAAACGCCGACGAAGAAGACGTCTATCCACTCTGTCCAGAAGATAATTCCGTGAAACTGTAGAAGGGCTATTCCAGGGACTATTACTAGAAAGTTGAAGGTGATAGAGATGGCACGGCGGAAGAGAGAGTTCATTTTATACTTTGGTTATCTTAGTAGTTCCCTTCAAGTGATCTAGTATGGATTGATACTGTGTCGGTTCGTCCTCGAAGAACTCTTCCAATTCTAATGCATCAATCATCATTGCCTTCCATTGCCCAGTACGAACTAGTCCTATCTTTCCTGGTAGTCCCTTCCATGCTGTGGGCATGTGATATACAGCTATTCCTGAAGGAACTCCATGCTTGATCATATCTCGTTGAGTACGCAACACATCATTTGTAGAACATGATCGGCCTGTAATGATTACATCGTTTATTCCTGGTAGGATTCCTTTACTAGTAACACCGTCGTAGTCATATCCTTTCATTTCTTCTTCTCCTCTTCCTTTACTCGTGCCGCTTCCTTCTTCGGTGTGGTAGCGTAGTAAACTGTCTCTCTCTTCTTTGTATCCCGAACAGCTCTTATTCTCTTCATTGCCACTAGCGTTTCTTCGATTATCTCTAAAGCAGAAGAAGAACCAATGTCTCTGTAGAAAATATTCAGAACTTCTGTTCTAGTCACTTCCCCTTTACTTTGAATGAATCTCATCACGTCATGAACTGCACCGGCGCTGGGACTACTTCCAAGACCCCCAAAGACCCTATCCATTTTCGGCTCTATCCGCGCCAGCATATATCTTGCATCATCGAAATCTTGCTCCGTTATTTCCATACTATTCCCTCTTCCAACTGAAAGAAGCATGGCGATTTTCTTTACATGAGTTGCCCTTCTCTCACAGTATCCGCGAAATCGGGTATCTATGATAGGATAAATTCCGTTATCCGCGTCGTTTTCTTGTTCCTGATACCAAGTTGCATAGGCTTGAAGGGCCTTCGGAGTTAATGTAAATTCTCCTGCGGACTTTGATATTTCTATCAAATCATGTATGAGCCATCTACGGAGTTTGTTGTGGTCTATCGTTACCTTGGGAATAGGGATTACTTTTCTTTTGTTTTCCTCAACAATGAAAATAACTCTAGAAGTAAATCCCCCGCCTATCGCCTCTTGCGGCAGCATTGATTGAATCCAATCTGGAGCAGTCGCGCCGATGAGATTCAGGAAGGGACCGATTATTTCATCATGACCTGCGTTTTTAGTTTCCCTTTTCCAAGTTCCTTTCGCGCCGCCGCAGTCATACCAGTCTGTTAGATCTGCAAGGAAGGCAACGTTACTTTGGCCAATGAAAACTGCAAGTTCTGGTGAGAAGACAGTAACGGAGGAATGGTTTTTTACTATACTTGATCCCTCATCGCGGTACATTTTCAAAGAACCTGCCATGGAGCGGATTAGTTGCTCGCGAGTTACTTGCTCCGCTGTTATATCTATCCCTGGAACTTGGTTGAGAATGTCCATTCCTATCCCCATGGCCATTCCCTTCCGTGTTCTTCCAGAAGGTCCAACTATGACGTTGTACATGTTTGGGTAGATTTTATCATGCCCCCACCTTATGAAGCCCTTTCTTTGAAGCGCGCCTGCAAGAAGGGAAAGACCAATCCATTGGTGGTAGCTGACAGGGCTTTCCGTAGGTTGACAAGCGTAGTCTACGTAGTATGCAAGCCAGTCAGTTAGAACGCGGGGCATCTTCAGTTATCCTTTTATAGATTTCCTTGGTGATTCTAATGTCTTCCATTGCGTTGTGGAGGTTTGCCGGATCGAAGTGGATGTTGAATACTTTTGCAACTGTTGCTAGTTTGAAGTTCTCCATTACATGACGCTTGTCTTTTAGATATTCCGCGGCGAGAAACATTACGTCGAGGGTAGGATGATGGAAGTAGGAGTTCATATAACGGGAGCCGTTTCGGACAAAGAAAGAACGAAGGAACTGGATGTCAAAGCCGCCGATATTGTAGCCCACTACGTGGAACTTGTCAGACGGGACGTAAGGGTCTATGTAGTTTTCAAGGACAACGAGTAGTTGCTGAAAGCCAGTTGCTTGGTCTATTAAGCTTGGGTCAGTTATTTCTTCCAGCGTTTTCCCTTGAACTTTGAGGGCTCCCTTTTCTATCTTTGCATCCTTGAATGGCTTCATTTGGATACGGTATCCTTTCGTATCGAATCCAGGTACTTCTACTATCATTCCTATTTCAGTGATAGCACATTTGTAGTGAGAAAGGCCCGTTGTTTCTAGGTCTATGTAGATTGTTTTTATCATCGTTTCTTTCCTCCTACTTTGTTTTCATTTCTTCATCAGTTAGGGCTCTATCATAAACTCTAATGGCACTTACATGGCCTGTGAATATACTTTTTTTGTATTTAACCTTTAATACTACACATCTTTCATTTTTCTTTTCACTTCTATTACTTATACCACACTTGTAACAAAGTAACTGACCTTTCCACCACCACTTATGTCCATGTTTATCTTCTCCCGGAGGAGGTTGCTTATCCCAGACCATTTTTAGTTCCTCAGTTTTAGATGAACTATGAATTGTTTTCTTATCTTTCCGAAGCCTAAATTATTCTGAAAGTAGGAAAGCCAACGGAAATAGTCACTTCCACAAGAAGGACAACCGGAAGGATGTTTGTCGGCTTTCCAGAAATGAAAACATTCAAGGCAGTGATATTGGCTTCTCTTGGTTTTCATTAGAAAAGCTTCCTCCTAAGACATCCGCAGCTTTTAAC
>LAZR01002190.1_pt1 | contig 11588 bp, 12 predicted proteins | sample 329461 | NCBI WGS metagenome assembly LAZR01 (sample SAMN03002196, study PRJNA259156) | marine sediment metagenome | biome: sea floor; feature: Hydrothermal impacted sediments; material: marine sediment; isolation source: Loki non-amplified sample from Loki's castle hydrothermal vent sediment ...
GCTTTCTGTTGCTGGAAGATATCGGCGACCAGTTAATGCTGAGCCAACTCAACGCCGACACCGCTGACACGCTTTATCAAAGTGCACTGGCGGAACTTTTGCACATTCAGCAACTGCCCGCCGCGTCTGATCGCCCGTTACCCGCCTATGACGCAGCCTTGCTGGACCGCGAAATGGCGCTATTCCGGGACTGGCTGCTGGAGGGCTATCTTGGGCTGACGCTGGACAACGTTGAGAAATCCATGCTCGACGCCACCTTTACACGGCTTCGCAAGGGCGCTCTGGCGCAGCCACAGGTTACCGTACATCGGGATTACCACTCCCGGAACCTGCTGGTGCGGGAACACAGCAATCGCCCCGGCGTTATCGACTTTCAGGATGCCGTTGTCGGCCCGGTTACCTATGACGCCGTCTCGCTGCTTAAGGATTGCTACATTCAATGGCCAGACAAAAAAATCGACCACTGGCTGGAAACGTTCCGCAAGCAAACCCTTGCGGCAGGCCTTCATCGTGCGCAAAGCGACACGTTCGTGCAGTGGTTTGAGCTGATGGGTATGCAACGCCACCTGAAAGCTGCCGGCATTTTTGCCAGGCTGGCCATGCGCGACGGCAAAACCCGCTACCTGGAAGATATTCCCCGCACAGTGGGTTACCTGCTTAGCGCCAGCAAACGCCAGCCAGCCTTGCGACACTTCCATGAATGGCTGGCGGCGGTGGCCGCACCCCGGATTGAAGAACGCATAGGCCCCGTTCCGAGCCAGGAGTATTTGACACAGTGAAAGCGATGATCCTAGCCGCCGGCCGAGGCGAACGCATGCGGCCACTAACGCTTACCACGCCCAAACCCCTGCTAAGCGCCGGTGGCAAACCGCTCATTGAATACCACTTGGAACGCCTCCAACGCGCACAGTTCGAGGACGTTGTTATCAATCACGCGTGGCTTGGGGAGCAAATTGAGTACACCCTGGGTGCCGGTGAGCGATTCGGACTTGCTCTGCATTACTCCCGCGAAGGTGAGCCACTGGAGACAGCAGGCGGCGTCGTTCGCGCCCTGCCCATACTCACGTCCGACGGCAACGACTGGTTCATGGTTATAAACGGGGATATCTGGGCCGATTTCGACCTGACGCGGCTTCAGCCGCCGGCACCCGGCGAACAGGCAGATATTGAGGCCATTCTGGTGATGGCAGATAACCCCGTACATAATCGCCAAGGTGATTTTTGTCTGAACGATAACGGCATACTCTCTGAAGAATGCGCAGGAAAAGCAGGCGAAAAACTGACCTTTACCGGCATCAGCCTACTGCATCGCAGGCTGTTCGACGGGTTGAGTGATCAGGCTGGCAAGCTTGGACCTGTTCTGCGGGCCGCCATGGGTGAAGGCCGGGTAGCAGGGCTGCACCATCGCGGTCAGTGGATTGATGTGGGCACGCCTGAGCGGCTTCGGGCGCTGGATCAACGACTGGCCGCTCGGGAGCGTTAGCGCGATGGCAACCCGTTCCGCGCAGCCCGCCCTCCCGCCACGAATGGAATCGACATTCTCGGGACTGCTGCAACAACTCTCGGCAAGCGGGCACCAGGCGCACACCATGATTGGCCGAACGCGGCTGCCCCACTGGTGCAGACCTCCACTGTTTTTCTTTCTGGGCTATATCGCCAAAGCGGACGGGCGCGTTTCGGAGCAGGATATAGGTTTTGCAGAGAACCTCATCACAGCGCTGAAACTCTCGAGACGACAAAGACACAAAGCCATTAGCAGTTTCCAGAAAGGTAAAGCATCAGAAACACTTCCGGTGCTGAGCGGGCTCTCACTCAGGTTAAGCCACCGTATCTGGCCTTCTCCTGCCCTGAAAATAGCCATTTGCCTGTGCCACGCGACCCAGCTCTCAGGCCGCCCCCTGAAGCCCCGCCGCTACCGCTGTGAAGACACTATTGACCAGATTGGTTTGCCGGTTACCATCAGCGAGGATATTTTCGACAGCTATGCCAGCCGGGTGTGGTGCGACGTCAACGATGTGCCGTCAAAGCCGGTCAATCTCGAGCAGGCCTGCGCTCTGCTGGGCGTGACCCGGCGGGATCCACTGGCCATCATCAAGAACGCCTACCGGAAAAAAGTCTCCACGTGCCACCCGGACAAGCTGGCGCAGCAGCAACTCAGTGCCGCAGAGCTTGCGCTGGCCAAAGAGCGTCTGTTGCGTTATCAGCAGGCATGGGAACTGATCAAGCGCCACCATAACTAGCGAACTGTCATTGCTGCCTTGCATCACTGCTCTGGATCACTGCTCTAACCGCAGCCACGCTGAAATTCTGCCCGCAAGCGCCTTGCCGTTTCTCGACGTAAACGAAGCGTTGGCCCCCACAGACTGCAGACTGAAACCTTCAACGCCGGCGCGCTCCAGATCCGCTTTGCGCTGCATACCCTCACCGAATGATGAAAGCTCCAGAATCCGGGGAACCGAGGCGCTCCCCAGCGTCGCGACCACCTCGCTGGCATCTCGGGGATAGAATCTGGGAGCGACCCAGATCAGGGCGGGAGAGGCTTGAGCTGCCGCCGCATAGGATACAACGTGGTTACTGCCACGCCCTAAGCCGACCACCGCAATGAGTTCATAATCACGTTTTGCAAGTTCGGCAGCACCTGCCGCAAGCTCTTCGCGAATACGCTCCCGGTAGGCGTCTTCCAACCCGCCCACCGTTTCCAAAGCCATCACGTCGATTGTTGCGGTGTTGTTGGCGCTCTGATTTTGCTCTCCGGGCCTGATTTCGGTTCTGGCTTCGACCAGGGCTTCTTCAGGCTCGGCCTCAGACTCTGTGCGCGGCGCCTCCAGCGTCTGCTCAAGCGCTGCGGGAGGTGGCGCCAAACCCAGAGTGAGCACCGCAAACCTGCGACCCGCCAATTCCCGGGCCAAGGGCCCCGCCAGTCCCGACTCCGCGTTCTCGCCTTCATCTGCCAGAACAATCAGCGCGCCCCTTGCGGGGAGTTCCGTCTCGGGCCAGAAAAGCGCCAACGTGCGGGCGTCGCCTTCAAGATCAAGCCATAACGCGGCTTCCGGAAATCTCCGACTCAGACCCCATTCACCCAATCCCGATGATACAGCGCCGCGCACGTCCCCAAGCACATCACTGACCGGCGATTGGTCGCGCACGCCTGACGCGCTCTCTTCCTGGGCAGCGGCTGGAGCCCCGCTGCCTGCCAGCATTAGAGCCAGAAGCCCACTACAGAGGTTGTTGCGACCGTTTTTACGATAGCTTTTACGGCAGCTTTTATGATGACTGCTTTGGCTCAATGTTCTTAATCGGCGCAAAGTTCCCGCTCCCTTGGCGATAATCTGGCTATAAAAAAGCGTTCCTGAGCTGCTAGACTGTCATCATTATCAATGACTGCCAATTGTTTGCGAGAGCCGTGATGAACCCTTACCTGATTGCCCCATCCATTCTGTCTGCCGATTTTGCTCGCCTGGGCGAAGAGGTGGATAACGTTCTGGCCGCTGGCGCAGACGTGGTGCATTTTGACGTTATGGACAACCATTACGTGCCCAACCTGACCATCGGGCCAATGGTGTGTGAAGCCCTGCGCAAGCACGGTGTTACCGCTCCCATAGACGTACACCTGATGGTGTCACCGGTTGACGACCTGATTCGCATGTTCATTGACGCCGGCGCCAGCTACATTACCTTCCATCCGGAGGCGACCAAGCATATTGATCGCTCCCTTCAAATTATTCGCGAGGGCGGCTGCAAGGCAGGCCTTGTGTTCAACCCGGCCACCTCTCTGAACCATATGGATTATGTAATGGACAAGCTCGACATGGTTCTGATGATGTCGGTCAACCCCGGTTTTGGTGGTCAGAAGTTCATTCCCGGCACCCTGGACAAGCTGCGCGAAGCCCGTAAGCGCATCGATGCCAGTAACTACAACATTCGACTGGAAGTGGATGGCGGTGTGAAAACAGACAACATCCGCGAAATTGCCGAAGCAGGCGCAGACACCTTTGTGGCAGGCTCCGCTATCTTTAACACAGACCACTACAAAACCACCATCGATGCGATGCGCGTGGAACTTGAGCAAGCACGCACAGTGCTTAGCCACAAGGTTCCCGGCCAATGAGTTTGGCGGGCCTGTTCAATGCTCGTTGGCCTGGCGTTGCATTGTTCGATCTCGATGGCACTCTGGTAAACAGCGCACCAGACCTGGCCGCCGCCGTGGACCTCACCCTTGAACAACTGGGGCGCAAACCCGTCGGCCTTGAACAGGTACACCAATGGGTAGGCCATGGCTCCCCCGTATTGATAAGGCGCGCTCTGGCCGGCAAAGCCGACTGGGAACCTGCCACTCTCAATGATGACGCGTTGTTTGACGATGCCCTGGCGCTTTTCTATCAGAACTATCAACAGTTCAACGGCCAGTATTCAACGGTCTACCCCGGCGTTGAAGCCTGCCTGGACGCGTTGAATGATCGTGGCTGCCGCATGGCCGTTGTAACCAACAAACCTGAACAGTTTGTGGCGCCGTTGCTTGAGCAAATGGGTCTTGAGCATCACTTCCAGTTGGTGATTGGCGGTGACACGCTGAGTACAAAAAAACCGGATTCGGCGCCGCTGCTTCACGCGATGGAAAAACTTCAGGGCAGCCGTGGAGTCACTGTGATGGTCGGCGACTCCGCCGCCGACGTTGGTGCCGCTCAGGCAGCCGGCATTCCTTGTGTCGTAGTCACCTATGGCTACAACTTTGGCCGCTCCGTACACACATTGGGGGCCGACGCTGTGGTTGATTCCCTGAGCGAGCTTTTGTAACCTCTGGGGTACTGAACTTTCATTCTTTTCAATTCGGGAGATTCCTGCCGTGCAGGGACTGAATCTGACTTCAGCGCGAGGCATTCTTACACCCCGCGCAACACGATGGTGGCGATGGCGTACCGGCTGAAAACTCTCAGCCCGTAAGACAACGAGCGCCTGCTCGAACGCAGATCAGATCCCAGGAAACCCGACCATGACGTCCGAACAATTCAGCAAGCTGGCACAGGCTGGCTTCAATCGTATCCCCGTGTATCGCGAAGTGCTTGCGGACATGGACACCCCCTTGAGCACCTACCTGAAACTGGCCGGCGGGCCCTATTCTTATCTGTTTGAATCGGTACAGGGTGGCGAAAAATGGGGTCGCTATTCGATCATTGGCCTACCCAGCCAGGAAGTACTGAAAGTATTCGACCACCGCATTGAAATCCGCCGGCATGGCGAATTGACAGAAAGCGCCGATGTCGACGATCCGCTGGCGTTTGTTGCCAGCTATCAAGCGCGCTTCAACGCCCCCGATCTGGAAGACTTGCCCCGTTTCAACGGCGGGCTGGTGGGCTACTTTGGCTACGACACCGTGCGCTACATCGAGAAACGCCTTGCAACCAGCTGTCCGCCCGACCGCATTGGCACACCCGATATACTGCTGATGGTATCCAACGAGTTGGTGGTGTTCGACAACCTGCGCGGCAAGCTGCACCTGATCGTGCACGTGGACCCGGCCGATGAAGGTGGTTACGAACGCGCCCAACTGCGGCTCGACGAGCTGGAACAGAAGCTGCACCGACAAACCGCCAACACCCCGAAAACACCCGCACACCTGCGCGGCAAAACCGTGGATGAAAGCGAATTTGTTTCCGGCTTCAGCCAGGAAAAATTCGAGGCGGCGGTCGACAAGATCAAAGACTACGTGCTCGACGGTGACGTGATGCAGACCGTCATTTCCCAGCGCATGTCGATCCCGTTTGAAGCACCGCCCCTGAACCTGTATCGCTCACTGAGGGTACTTAACCCTTCGCCATACATGTATTTTCTGGATCTGGACGACTTCCACATTGTGGGCTCGTCGCCGGAAATTCTGGCGCGCATGGAAGATCGCGAAGTGACGGTTCGCCCCATCGCTGGCACCCGCAAGCGCGGCGCCACCGAGGCAGAAGACCGGGCGCTGGAGGCAGAACTACTGGCCGACCCGAAAGAAATCGCCGAGCACCTGATGCTGATTGATCTTGGCCGTAACGACGCCGGTCGCGTTTCAGAAACCGGCACCGTGCGGCTGACCGAGAGAATGGCCGTAGAGCGCTACTCCCACGTGATGCACATCGTATCCAACGTAACCGGCCAGGTAAAAGATGGCACCAGTTGCCTTGATGTGCTCAAGGCCACCTTGCCCGCGGGCACATTGAGCGGCGCGCCAAAAACCCGGGCCATGGAAATCATCGATGAGCTGGAACCGGTGAAACGCGGAGTGTATGGCGGCGCCGTGGGTTACCTCTCGTTCAACGGCAACATGGACACGGCCATCGCCATCCGCACCGCGGTGATCAAAGACAACACCCTGCACATACAAGCCGGCGCCGGCATTGTTGCCGACTCGATACCTCGCCTTGAATGGAAAGAAACCATGAACAAGGGCCGCGCTATTTTTCGCGCAGTGGCAATGACCTACAACGACTTTGACCACTGAGGCGAGGGACAGATTATGCTTTTAATGCTCGATAACTATGACTCCTTCACCTACAACGTGGTGCAGTATCTTGCAGAGCTGGGCGCGGATGTGCAGGTGCACCGCAACGACGAAATCACCCTGGCGCAGATTGAAGCGCTGAACCCGGAACGGCTGGTGATCTCGCCTGGCCCCTGCACGCCGAATGAGGCCGGAGTGTCCATGGACGTCATCCGGCACTTTGCCGGCAAGATTCCCATACTCGGCATCTGCCTGGGCCACCAGGCCATCGGCCAGGTGTTCGGCGGCAGCGTCATCCGCGCCGGGCGCGTGATGCACGGCAAAGTATCTCCGGTTTACCATCAGAACAGCGGCGTGTTCCGCGGCCTTAACAACCCGTTGCAGGCCACGCGCTATCACAGCCTGGTCATTGAGCAAGCCAGCCTGCCGGACTGTCTGGAGATGACCGCCTGGACTCGCAACAGCGACGGCAGCGTGGAAGAAATCATGGGCGTGCGCCACAAAACCCTGGCCATCGAAGGGGTGCAATTTCACCCGGAGTCGATCATGAGCGAACAGGGCCACGAACTTCTGCGCAACTTCCTGCGAACCCAATAAAAAAGGCGAATCCAATGAACATGAAAGACGCACTGAGCCGGGTGGCTGAAAACCTGGACATGTCCCGGGAAGAAATGAAGCAGGTTATGCGCACCGTGATGAAGGGCGAGGCTACCGACGCTCAGATTGGCGCCCTGCTCATGGGCTTGCGCATTAAAAGTGAAACGGTGGACGAGATTACCGGCGCGGTGGAAGTCATGCGCGAACTGGTCTCCGGTGTCACCGTCAACGCAGAACCGCTAGTGGACATTGTGGGCACAGGCGGCGACGGCGCCAACCTGTTCAACGTATCCTCCGCCTCCGCTTTTGTGGTCGCCGCCGCCGGCGGCTTTGTGGCCAAACACGGCAACCGTGCGGTGTCGTCCAAGAGCGGCAGCGCAGACCTGATTGAACAAGCCGGCATTAACCTCAACCTCACACCAGAACAGGTCGCCCGCTGCGTCGAGCAGATCGGCGTCGGCTTCATGTTTGCCCCGGCTCATCACGGTGCCATGAAGCACGCCGTTGGCCCGCGCAAGGAGTTGGGTTGTCGCACCCTGTTTAACATTCTCGGCCCCATGACCAACCCGGCCGGCGTTAAACGCCAACTATTAGGTGTCTTCAGCAAAGCCCTGTGTCGCCCTATGGCCGAAGTTCTACAAAAGCTGGGCTCTGAGCACATCATGGTGGTGGCTTCCAAAGACGGCCTCGACGAAATCAGCCTGGCCAGCGCCACTCATGTGGCTGAACTGAAAAACGGCGAGATCATCGAATACGACATCACCCCGGAAGACCTGGGCGTTAAAAGTCAGAGTCTCGTCGGCCTGACGGTCGACACCGCCGAAGAATCCCTGAACCTGATCAAAGCCGCCTTTGGCCGCGGCCACGACGAAACGGCCGAAAAAGCCCGGGATCTGATCGCCCTGAACGCAGGCGCTGCTATCTACATAGCCGGTCTGGCGCCGACAGCGAAAACAGGCGTTGAAATGGCCCTCGACGCCATGGGCTCCGGCCTGGCCGCCGGCAAACTCGCTGAGCTGGCCGATTTCTCCCATTGTTTCTGAGCCAGGACAACTCAATGACGAAACACAGCGACAAAACCCCCACTATTCTGCGCAAAATCATCGCAAGAAAGTGGGAAGAAATTGACATTCGCAAGCGCACCGCAAGCCTTGAAGATCTCAAAGCCCGAGCCGGCGACCAGCCAGGCACAAGAGGTTTCACCAATGCCCTGCGCCAGCGTATCGAAGCCGGCACGCCTGCGGTCATTGCGGAGATCAAGAAAGCCTCACCCAGCAAAGGCATACTCCGCGATCCGTTTGAACCTGCCAAGATCGCCGAAAGCTACGAACAGGGCGGCGCTGCGTGCCTGTCAGTGCTCACCGATCACGATTTTTTCCAGGGTCACGAAGACTATCTGATCGCCGCCCGCAACGCCTGCAGCCTGCCCGTTATCCGCAAAGACTTTATGGTCGCGCCCTATCAGGTATACGAAGCCCGCTCCATGGGCGCCGACTGCATACTGCTGATCGCCGCCTGCCTCACCAGAGACCAAATGCAGGAACTGGAGGGCATCGCCCACGAAACGGGTTTGGATGTGTTGGTAGAAGTGCACAACGGTGAGGAACTGGACGACGCACTGACCCTGACCACGCCGTTGATCGGCATCAACAACCGTGATCTGCACAGCTTTGATGTGTCACTCGACACCACCTTCGAACTGCACCAGCGCATTGGCGCAGAGCGCCTGGCGATCACCGAAAGCGGCATTATGACCCGCACGGATGTGGAAGCCATGACTGATCGCGGTATTTACGGGTTGCTGCTGGGGGAATCCCTCATGCGGGCCGAGAACCCCGGGGAGAAACTGCAAGAACTGGGGGTCCCCGAGCGTTGAACGCCCAAACAGGTCCGCAACCCCGGCCCTGGTGAATCAGGCAGCAGGATCCGCCAGGGCTTCTTGCATCAGCAACTGCAAGTGCCCGGGCAGCTTCACCGAGAGCGCCAGAGCCCGCTCGTGAGCACGGGGCGACATTTTGCCCCAGGTACGGCGCACAATTCTCAGCCATTTCTCCCGTTCGTATTCCGCGTTATCGGCGTAAAATTGCGCGAAATATTTTTCCAGAAACACCATGCAGGCAACGTCTTCAAGAAGCTGGGTGTCTGCGTCTTTGCGCAACTCACGCTTGGTCACAATCACCTCGACCCGCGCGCACTCACTCTCAGGATAGCCACAGCCCGCCATAATCTCTGCGGCCCTGCGGCCGTGCATACGGCCACAGGCCTGGCGCCATTCGTAATAGGATTTACGGCCCTCGGGATATTCGCTCCGGGGCATTTTCCAGCGCTCCATATGCTGGGCACGACAGGCAATCTGCATTCGCTCCGAAGGTGAGGCGTCCAGTTCATGCAGCCAACGAGTCATATGCAGGCTGTAAACATACTCTCTGGGCAAGGACTCACCCGCCATGATCTCGAGGTTGGGGTCTGCGCGATTTGCCTTGTCTATCGCACCCAGAGCGCACTCAAGCGACGCCTGCTTCATATTACCTCCTAATAAACACCGTGATCGCTTTGTCAGCGTTACGTCGCCGACGCTATCGGGTCACCATATTCTGGGCGTGTTTAACCAGTTCGTCCGGGCTTTTCAGGCGCTCCGGTTTTTTGATTCCGGACTGGCAACCCGGGCGGGCGTAGAGCTCATCTATCCAGCGGTTCAGATGCTCCAATCCTTCCACCGATGCGCCGGACCATGAGTGCGTGCGCACCCAGCACCAGTTGGCAAAATCGGCGATGGTAAGTTCGTCGCCTACCAAATACGGAGATTCTGCCAGCCGACTGTCGAGCACCTCAAACAGCCTCCTGCACTCTTTCTGATAGCGATCAATCGCAGGCTGAATCTTTTCCGGAAAGTACCGGTAAAACACATTGGCCTGCCCCATCATCGGGCCAACGCCGCCCATCTGAAACATAAGCCACTGAAGTGCGCAGGAGCGTACTTTGGGATCTCGCGGATAAAACTGCCCGTACTTTTCTGCCAGATAAATCATAATGGCGCCGGACTCGAACACCACAAAATCGTCGTTGTCCCGATCCACAATAACCGGAATGCGGCCGTTGGGATTCAACGCCAGGAACCCCGGCGTTTTCTGCTCGTTTTTGGAAAAGTCTATCGGTATCAGGTTGTACTCAACACCCATCTCTTCCAGCAGTACCGTAACCTTGTATCCGTTGGGCGTTGGCGCCGTGTATACATCAATCAAGCGAACCTCCTGCACAGCTCATGCGTATTTGGTGTCAGACCTGCGCAGACGAACGCGCCTTGATGCGGTCATACCAGGCCTGAAGGTGAGTGTGTTCAGGCAGGATGCGAATATTCACAACCCGGGCGAACGCAACCGTGGTGAATGCATTAATGTCGGCAGCCGTAAAGCGGTCGCAACAGATGAATTCCCGGTCGGCAAGATGACCGTCCAGGAACGCCATAAACTTGTTAACGCTCTTCCCGCATTCCTCGCCCCATTCCTTGATAGGGTTCATCCGGTCTTTAAAATAGCCGCTGGTGTGCTGGAAACACATGCCCGTGGGCGTAAAGAAGTAGAACTCGATCCACCGGACCCATTGCTCAATGGTGGCTTTCTCAATCGGGGTGTCGCCCAACAGCGTTGGCGTTTCGGGATAGCTCTCCTCGAAGTAACGACAAATGGCCATGGTCTCGGAGATACAGATTCCGTCATCCAGCTCCATCACAGGCACTTTCTTCATGGGGTTACGTGCTACGTACTCGGGCGTGAGGTTCTCGCCTTTTTGAAGGTCAATCTCAATGAATTCGGCTTTTTCCAACAACCCTTTCTCAGCCATGAACATGCGTACCCGGCGTGGGTTAGGTGCGGTTTTTGTTTCGAAAATCTTCATTTTGGGGGCTCCGTTCCGAAATAAATCAGGAATCGCTCAGTGTGGCGAATGACCTAAAGACTGACCTTAAAAAAGGGTTGCGTCAAGCAACTGATAAGCAAGCATTTTGGCATACTGGCACGGCCTTCAAAACCCCTTGCCAATTGCCCTTCCACCCCTGCAGGATACGTCTTCAATGATGACGGTTTCTTGTTAAAACCTTGTAACTCGGCTCAGGATCCTTATGCTTGTTGATAAGTGGTAACCGAGATGAGCTGCTTTGCCTTATTTTCTGTATTGCCAGAAAACCGCAATTTATCCAGCCCCTCCCGGTTGCTTCCTGTCAGTCGTTAATCCGGTAGCAAAACAACCAACAACAAGACAATCATTACAAAAAAACGACAGCGAGCGTTTACAGCCGGATTCACCAACCCTCAAACGGAGAAGTGACTATGCGAAAGCTTACGTCTGCTGCGCTGCTATGCGCGCTATCAATACCTGGCATAGCACAAGCCAACTGTGGCGAAGTTTCCATCACTGAAATGAACTGGGCTTCCAACACCGTGGTCACCAACGTAGCCAAATTTATTATGGAACAAGGCTATGGCTGCGATGTCTCTGTAGTGCCATCCGATCACTA
>LAZR01002191.1_pt1 | contig 11576 bp, 15 predicted proteins | sample 329461 | NCBI WGS metagenome assembly LAZR01 (sample SAMN03002196, study PRJNA259156) | marine sediment metagenome | biome: sea floor; feature: Hydrothermal impacted sediments; material: marine sediment; isolation source: Loki non-amplified sample from Loki's castle hydrothermal vent sediment ...
TTATGGGTTACCCCTCAATATTATATAAATATCACTTGGGCAGGACAACTCTTGATTGATAATCGCGACCTGTTTTCTGGCAGGCATGTTTATAAATCATTCGCCGGGTATGCCAGCGGGCAACTTAAAAGGATGACCAAGGGGAATCGGCAGGGGCATATGGGAGAAAAGCGTAAAGAGCTAATCGAACAATTTGGATATGACACGAAAAACGCTGCGCACTTAATGCGGTTATTGAGGATGGGTATTGAATTCTTATCAACCGGCGAACTCAACATTGAAAGGCATGACGCCAAAGAACTATTAGAAATCAAGCGCGGGGAATGGTCTCTTGTAAAAGTTAAGCGAGAGGCAGAATTGCTTTTCTCGGACCACAGGCAAGCATTGATAAATTCCCCATTGCCCCTAGCTCCTGATAAGGAAGCCATTAATGCCCTTTGTATGGCCGTGGTTGAACTAGCACACAAAGGGCACTAGAAGGACGGTGATATGAGACCAACACTTGCGCAGGGCAGATTGTTAAGATTGATGAGGGATAATCCAGAGGTTTATTTGCAGCGTAGTCAATATGGCAAAACAATACAATTCTCCATTGCGGGGAATTACAAAATGCGCAAGAAGATTCGTAGACAAACCGGGGAGGCATTAGAAAAGGCGGGGTTTATAGAAGAGTGGTCTGGCGGCAGAACGTGGGAGAATGGATATAAAATAAGTGCGCTTGGAAAGAGCGCAATCGAAAATTGGAAGGATATTGACTTTGAGGGCGACAAACACGGTGAGGCAAAACTGAGCCACCGCCAAGTATTTAGTGCTCTGTTGATAGCATTCTCTGAAAAACACCCTGGATGGCCAAGAAGATATATTTGCATTCCTGAATTGGTAAGCGACCAAATTGATAGGCGTATCGATTTATTTGTAATGGATTGCTGGAAACCATATGTGAAAAGCAGTTATGAAATCAAGGTGAACAGGTCTGATTTCATAAAAGAAATGAAGTCGCCAGAGAAGAGACAGTTTGCCTTATCCATAAGCAACCGTTTTTATTTCGCCACGCCAGAGGGACTAATTTCGCCAGATGAACTTCCAATAGAGGCGGGTCTAATAGAGGTAGCAGATGACAACACCATTTCAACTGTTGTAGAAGCCCCCTACAGGGATGCCATTCCGCCAACCTGGGGGCTAATAACAAAGATATTCAGGTCAATGAATGGTGACAAATGAGAAGGCCGCTAAATCCCCCCCTCACAATGGTCTAATAATGAGAAGCGATGGGCGCGATAGGTATAAGTCCGAGGTTTCTGCAATTGTCTTTAGTTATCGTCAAGCTCTTGGAAGAAAGAAAATAGGGAAACAATCATATGAACTTTCATTTCGGGACTTCGCCGCTATTCTCAACACAACTCTTAATCCCCTAGGAATGAAATGTAGCCATACGACGATATCAAATTGGGAGAACCAAATTCACCTTCCGACATGGCATATTATGTACTCTCTGTCTCAACATGCACCGATTGGTATTATTAGGGACTTTGCATTAGAGGTGTTTGGAGTCCTTCTAAGAAGACGTATGCATATAAAAGAAGAAAGGGAATAAATTGAGTTAAATAAACGAACTCCCTAGCTCGCGGAGGAAGTTCGTTTAAACATAGGTTGGGTAACTAACACTATTATTAGAATACAAAAAAGGCCTCCCGGATTTCGGGAGGCCTTTCACCTTATACAAGATTGATTAGATTTGGAGCCGCGGGGTTATTGTGTGCAGCTTAACGGGTATTTCAAAAATAGGTCTTCACAATCCGGTACTGATGTTTGGTCAACGCGCACGAAAAAGCCTGCCCCATACTCACCGGCGATTTCATACAAATGCATTGCACCATCACCGCGCCAACGACCAGGGAATTCCTTTTCATATATAACCGGGTCAGTGTCGGGAACGGCAATTGAGCCTTGAGCATTAGCAGCGTCATTGAAAACTTGGTCGTAACTGATGGCATTATATGAGTTGTAAACTACAATAACTTCGTCAGCACCAATAGTTTTCGCTGTGGGCACAAAGATGGGGAATCCGTTTGCGTTTATACCGACAAGTTCATATACGAACAAGTCTTGTTCAGCCTTTAGGTATAAGACACCCCATTCTGCCGGGCAAGTATCCCAGGACATGCCTTCAACATCTTCCGGCCAGCCAGGTGGACAGGGGCTTTCTGTAGCGGTGGGGGCAGGAAGTGCCTCGGTAGGCGCGGCGGCCACAGGGTCTACGGGTAGGGCTGGTGCGGGTGCCTCCGTAGCTTCATCGGCTTGGCCTCTCCAGCCACAGGCAGTCAAAAATAATCCCAAGATAAGCAGGGCTAAAAAGGTAGCGATTTTCTTTGGTCCAAATATCCTCTTCATGATGTTTTACTCTCCTTATGGTTAGTTGGATAAAAAAAGCTTATAATTTTCTATTTAATTTTCATTGGCAGCTCCCAAATAATCCTGCAATAGGCGGGTCCAATAATCCACCTTGTCACTATATGTCCAGCCCCCAAAGGAATAGCATCTATCAGCCAATAACGATGCCCAGCTACAATTATAAGCAGCCATTGCCGCCCTAGTCGCATCACGTCCGGGCTGAAAGCCCTTTTCAATGGCCTGCTCAATAATTTGGTTGATTATTCTTGTCCCGCATTCGATATTCTTTGCTGGGTTTTTGAGTTGCTCGGCAGTAAGTCCACAGTTTCCGGGTGTCAGTGCCATGAGACCGATTGCGCAAGTCCCTCTTTTGGTGTCAAAATCGTTGCATTCAGCATAGTTATCACCCTGCGATTCCTGTGCAATGATACCAAGAACTATTATATCCGTGGCATAGGGATAATCATTTCTTGCCAAAACATCATCAACTATGTATTTCCACCGTACAATTCTGCCCATCTGCCAAGCCAAAATCCTAGGCGGGTTTACAAACGTAATAACATTCTTATCCTCTGGAGGTGTGTAACGGTATTGTTTTATGGTGGGTAAGGATGCCTTTGGTTTGTTATTTGCATCATTGATATCTGGAACAGGCTTAATCGAAAAGGGCGAATTGAGAATCAGACTAACGCCATTGTTAATTGGTTTCGCAACGTCACTCCTTGTAATAACGGCTTGACGCGGATACTCAATAGCGTACGCAGGTTTAACCCTAGCAGGTCCACCGAGTACCAAATCAACGCCAGCGTTAACTGGCTTTCCGGTATCGCTTCTGGTAATAACGGCCTGACGTGGATATCCAATTGCCTGGACAGCTTGGGCATCAACGACCAAGAACATAACTGCCATAAAGACGCCCAGAAAAATATATCTAAATCTTTCCATTGGAAACCAGACGTACTATTTTTTCTCCGTCATGAATTAGGCCAGCCACAGGTACTCCGATTATCGCGGTCACTAAATAGCTCACATAATCGAAAGCAACTCCTGAGCCTTCAATACCAGACAATGTGAAGAGATTTATTTCGGTGGCCGCGGCCATCAAAAAGACAAAGACAAATACAGCGTAGTGCTCCAACTGCGCTTTGTCTTGCCTAACCAACTTGAAAACATTGATAGCGGAAAACGCAAATCCAGTAAGTAACGCGAGCGGTTCAAGTGCTTCCATGGGTATTCTCCTATAAGGGGTTTGTGGGGGATGCGCCTGACTCGGCGCAAGATATTCTATACTATACACAGTTTCAGGGAAATTGCAAGTGAATTAAATTAAAGATTCCATAAATTAAAATCACGGGAAGTCTGTTTGCCCGCCGCCAGACTTCCCTTTTGTTGGGTTTATATATTTTATCCTGGAAGGAAAACTTATTGTCATTTCCAAGATTCCCTTTTGTTATAGGGAATAAAATATTGCAACCTGCCCTTAAATTTGTAAACTACATCAACCGATTCTCCTGTGCGGCCTTCAACAAACGCGGCCGCTTCCTCTGGAGAGCAATGTGTGATAATCCACAAATCGCATTCAGGCAGTTCTTTCACGTTTTTAATTTCAATCAGTTTCACAATTTGTTACCTCCCAACTTAGTCTCATTGTTCGTTGGGGTATTTACCCAGTTTATAAACGGCTCTTTCTTACTGCGTTCCGGCATTCCCTGCCAACGCGCCCGACCAACCGTACCAGCCGACATGAGCCTGGGCTTGAGGTCTTTCCCTCGGTCACGCAGTTCTCTGCGAACGAGACCGGATGTCCAGGCCTCCAGGTAGTTCTCTACCAACGAGCCTTATGGGACAGGCAATTCCAGCACAAATGCCTAAGAAATAGGCATTTGTGTAGCACCTAAATTATAAGCCAATCCCAATTCTTTTGGTAGTTGAGTATATGTTTCCGCGGATAGCCAATCTTTGGGATGGGTGTTTCCCTTTGAATTATTGCATTCATGACAAGCGGGGACTAAGTTTTCCAATGCTTCAACTCCGCCCAGGATTTTCGGGATGAAGTGGTCAACAGTAAAAGCGGTAGGGTTTTTCATTCGCGGTTTTCCAAAATTCAGCTTTCTCCAACAATAGATACAGTTACCCTGTGTTTTTCCTAATATGCAAGCGCGCAAATTTATATCGATTGTTATCCAATAACCTTGTACTTTAACCCTAGGATTTTTGAAGCCGCCTAAAATACGTTTCATTTGCGGTTCACTAATTTTATTAATTCATATAGACAGCCGCTTGAGGGAATTTCAGGGTCAGGCGGCGGGTCTACCGGAGGCACATCTTGAACTTTTAGATAGCTATCCCAATCCCATAGGAAGTCGTTCCTATCCAATGTATGACCTGCTGTTTTATCCCAAGGGCTGAATTGATGGGCAACAACATCTTCCAGAACATAGCCTCTAGGGATACCAAAGCGTGCAAAGTTTATGCCATAATACGCCGCCCATAAAGGATGCCGGAGGATTGAGATGGGGATATTTCTTGGCAATTCATAATCCCACCACCATTTCCCGGTATAGTTCCAGATAAATTCTTCGTCCCACCACTTTCTTGCCTCTGCGAAAGCATCCACCAGCATATGCAGGCGCGCTAATTTACTAATATGTGCTATCTGCCGGGGATGCTGTTCCACGTCTATCGCATAAATATCCTCGTCTTTGTGGTCTCCAATATGGTCGATACCAAGTTTTACTTGCTGCGCAGGACTGAGACCGCCTGAAAGATTAGCGTCAAATGTAATAAATGTTGTTGCACCGCGTAGCTCAAACATGTTTGCGGCAGTCCAATTATTTTCAAATTGTGAATCAATATGCCCCCTATAGTCAGGCGCCATAAAATAGCCGTCTGATACTTTACACATCGCCCCCTTGACCCCGGCATCTCTAAGCCTATTCCAGGGAAGAACTCCATTATGATGCGAAACATCGATGAAATCCATTACTGGAGCCATGTCTTTTCTCCTGTTTGTCTGATGGTCTATGCTTTTCTTCTACTTTATCACAGATTTATTCCATTAGTCAATAAGCTGAAGCGGTAAATGTTAATGTGCATTTGGATTTTTAATCAAAAAACCCCGCAAATAATTGGGCGGTTAGCGTCAAGCATTTACGCTATACTCCAGGGCCTACTCCGCTTAAGCATCCGTATATCTGGCGGTCTTCCTTTAGCGTAATCTCTTGATTGGTTGGCTCTGTTTGCAGAGATTTCTCAACTAGGGTGCAATTATTCACCTAGCCTTCTTCTCACTATACCCCAGAAGCGGTTTTTCTCCTTGGTTTGAGTCTAGCGCGCCTAGCTCGGTATAGCGGCATCCACATCTCAGCTTGTTTTATAGCCAATCGCCCAATTAGTTACGGGATTTTTCGGTTTTTAAGGTTCACTTCTTTTCTTAGGATTGAATATTTTCTTAGGCCGACAGGACTTGCACCTGTGACCTCCGTGCTTTTGGCAACGGTGCTCTATCAGCGCTACTTACTTGGCCGGGAGCGACCCATTCTTTCGGCACCTATCTGAGCTACAGCCTAAGAAAATATTCAATTATTAATTTTCTGAATTCCATGTAATATTACCATTTGCGCTATAATTTGTCAAGTGTTTTATATCAGATATATATCAGAAAAGATTCTGCTGGATACCTAAACTCAACCAATAATCTAGCCGCGCTTTAGCAATGTCAATGTATGCCCGTAAAAATTCTACACCAACTATGCATTCCCAGCCTGCCTGGAACGCGCCTATCATTTCGCTACCAGTTCCCGCAAATGGCACGAAAATACGGCGTGGGGCATATTCATCTGGTGGGAGTAGCAGAGTTGCTAAGTGTTTGATTAGGGCAATCGTTTTTATGGTGGGGTGTACATTGCGCTTACAGGGTTCATCCTCTCCCTTGTCATTTATATGATGGGTGCTGTGTAGGTCCCCGCATTTGGCGCAGGGGATGTGATGGATTAATCCTTTCTCGCGCTCAACATTTCCGGTCTTTGCCATATATTTGAAGGCCGCTTCCTGTTCTAGCTTTTCGTATACATAATCAGCGTTGAAAAAGAATTGTGACGCGCCGCCAGAGTCGCCATAGGTATCCTGCAAAGTCGGTCTATCGCGGTCTCCTTTGTGCCAACCCCAGTTTTTAGCATTGTGTTCGGGAGTCATCAGTCCACTTTTCAAATGCCCGCTCTGCCTATCCAGTTCTCTTGCCGGACATCCTTCAACGCATTCCCAGACCGCACTTTCACCGCCAACTTCCTCGCCTTCGTAATCTTCGCCGACCGCGTCTCCGAACGGTTTTGCGCCGTCTGTAAATCGGTTGATAATATAGCCGTCCGGGGAAGTGCCAATGCGCTTGCAGTCTGGGGAATGTTGGATTATGAAGTTGGCTGGCCAGCGGCCAGAGGAACCACCCCATTCCTTTTCTTTCTCTGTTTCCGCCCACCCATAAATGTGAGACGGCCCGCTCCCGGTCGGTCCTACTGGTTTTCCAATCCTCCCCCCATCAATATTCAACGCCCCCGCCCCCGTGCGCGTGATGTCGTCTACCGGTCTACCTTTCTCTGTGTACGGTTTCTGGAATACGATTATCGGCTCAAGTGCGGGCTTTTGAGCTTGCAGTCCGTAGCGGTGACCTTCCCAGGTTTTGGCTAGGTCGGTGGTAGCCTGTTCTCTATAATTGGTGTGTCTACCATCAAATATACTATTCTCTTGAATATCTTGTGTTTGTCTAGTACCACCATCTCTATATCGGTCATACCATTCTGATTCTCTCTCTGCCCCCGCCGCCTTATCAATCTGCGTATCAATCCGAGTAGCTTTCGGAAATCCACTCCCATAAACCCAACCCATCATCGGGTGGATAATATAACCACTGTCCTCAATCGCAACCGCCATCCGGTGTGCTGTTCTACTGCCGCCGAATGTCATACAAAATGCGCCGGGATATAGTAAGTCCCAAAAGGCGCGCCATGTTTCTGGTCGGAATGCCACATCGCCTCCGTCCCATTCCTGTGACATAAAACCGCGGGATACCCGCTGAAATGCACCATCGCTCCCAAACTGAGCAGGTGCCGCGCCATCTTTTCCAAAACGTTTGGTGATACTGGTTAGATGATAGGGAGGGTCCGCGAGGAGTGCGTGAAAAGGCGCACCATCATAATGTTTAGCAAAACGTATTACATCACCATTTAATATTCTATTCACGCTCTGCCCTTTGTAATTTTATTTCTCTGATACGATGACATCTGGGGCATACAGTTATAAGATTTTTAATCTGGTTTGCTTTTGAATAATCATTAAATTTCCTAGAAGGAACGATATGATGTACATGTAATGAGTGCCCTATATTTTCCAGACACTCACTTTCCGTTATTAAACAATCTTGACATGTATTATTATCTCGGTTTTTTACGGCTCTACGCTGTGCATACCAGTTTGCTCCGTGATGATTTATACCATTTCCATGAATAAACTGTGGATGATTTTTACCAATTCGGTATTCATCTCTGCATGGCCTAGAGCAATATTTTCCCGCCCCTTTATGTTGTTCAAGTTTGCTTTTGGCTATTACAAAGTTCTTTCCACAATTTAAACATTGTTTTTTGGCTAACCTAAGATGTGGTCTTGCTTTAATTGCAGCGTACTGGCAATCTTTTGAACAATGTTTACCGCGGCCATGTTTGATACGTGAAGGATTCCTACTAAATATTTTTCCACAACATTCACATATGAAGTCCATTTTATTATTATAAGATAAATCATGGGACGAGGCAATTGAAATACATAGCAAAGGCTATAACATCCCCTGTAATTATCCTTGCATTTATGCTTTCCATTTCTTAATTATACCAATATTGATACTTGACATTTCACATCGCATCTGCTATACTTTGGTTATAACCCCTTGGCCTGCCCCCCTCAGGTCCGGGGGTTTATTTTATTTTCTGTAAATAGTCTTTCGGCATGATTACTATCCAATAGAGTAACGACCTCTTTAGTCGTGTTGCTGTAAATGGGGTAATAATCTTTATCTCCGCATCTCACCATATGCAGAGTCCGCGATTTTGTCAGCCTCACATATCGCTTGCTTTTATTCCTTCTTATCGAATGTAGAATTTCCGTTCTTAATTCATCCGTGAAGTTGATATCCAGCTTTTCTCTGGCTCTTTTTATCGTATGGCGGCGATAACCCACTTCGCGCGTATAGCGTGCCCTTTTCCTTCTTCTTCTTCGCTTTGATGACCCGCGCCTACGCGGCATCTAATGTCTACGCGTTGCCGTAGATATTATCAACCATGCCAGCCTTGATAGCCATATCAGCATTGAACCAAGTATTATGCTTTAATGATTTCTCAACATCCTCCCGCTTAAGAGTGCTATTATTCAGATAAAATGTGGTGATGCGTTCTATCATCATATCCAATAGCTTAACATCGTCTTTAATTTGTGTATATGTACCCCACATAAATGCCGACAATTCGTGGATAAGCATGTAGGCCGAGGGTTGGATATATCTTTGTGAACAGGCCATCGAAATGAACGTGGCCGCACTCGCGCACATTCCCTCAACAATGGAATAGATGGGCGTCTGGATTTGTTTGATTTGGTCTGAAATCGCAAACCCATCAGTCACCGAACCGCCCCAAGAATTTATATGAAGCCAGATGGGAATGGGTGGAAAGTCAGGTGGGAGTGCTCTTGAAATGTGTTCACTACGCAAGAAATTGTCCGCTTCCCTAAGCCGCTGCAACAATGTTAATCCCCTATCCGAATTAACATCAGCATAGAAATAGACATGATTATTAATTGCTTCGACAGTAGTTGGTGCAATAAATCGTGGTCCCTCATCTGCCGTTGGGGGAGTTGGTGATTCAAATGTTGGTTTTGGATACATAATTTCTTTCTCCTTTTGTTTGATTTTCTGCCGGTGCAAGTCCGGGCAGATGAACGCTCGCTAATAAACCTTTTGCCATTTTACAATATTTTTCTACAACTTCAATTCCAATCCCCTTGCGCCCTATATCTTGGGCTGCCCGCAATGTAGTGCCGCTCCCCATAAATGGGTCTACAACAGTATCGCCTAGATATGAGTACAATTTTATCAGACGTTTTGGCAATTCATAGGGAAATGGAGCTGGATGTTTAGATGCCGTTACAGGCGTAAAGAACCAAGTCTCTTGGGTATAGGTCAAAAACTCTTTGCGTTCCCAAGGACCTGATTCCATCCCTTCCGAACTACGTTTCTCTCCCCATTTCTCGGCCACAATAATATATTCATGGCGCCCTCGAAGAACGGGAGCACTGGCACTTTGCCAGCTACCCCATGCGGTCGTACCTAATGGAGTTTGTTTGTCCCAAACAATAATCCCAAGTAGCCGCATTAATCGGCGTAGCTGAATCGTGATATCGGCATGGATAGGGTAGTAAGGATTACGGCCTTGGTCATTAATATTTATGCATAATCGACCGCCACCAATTAATATTCTCTGGCAGGCTATCCAAACAGAATCAAGCCAAGCCAAATAGTCCCAATATTCTTTGCTGTCATTGGTTTGATGATTCTCATCGCCATATTCTTTGCCAACATTATAGGGTGGCGATGTGACAATAAGGGCTATGGAATTCATTGGAATCGCACTCAATATTTCTAAACTATCGCCATGAAATATTGTGGAATTTTCATTCTGATAAAATGGCTTAAGATATCTCATTTATTCCGCGGGGTCAACTTGAATGTAGGGCATTAAATATGTGCCCATGTTCCGCTGCGTTTGTATGAAATCCTTCCCTATTTTGTGGCGGATGCGGGAGACAAGATTGGAAAGATTGTTCATTCCAAGCTGCATTTCTTTCATTATCTCATCTCTTGACACGGCATCCCCAATATTGTTAGCCAGCAATAACAAAAATTTATATTCCATCATCGTAAGAAAAATCTCCCTATCATTTAAGAATATTTTTGCACGGTGAAAATCAATCGTTAAATTTCCATTTTGTAGCATTATGTCACCACAACTTCGGGGATTTATTGTTTTGGTAATTCTGATAGAGGATATATCCGGCAGCAAGAAGAATCGATATGACCACCGAAATTATATTTATGGTATTCAGTTTATTTTTTGTCATTGGCAGCTCTACTCTCTTCTGTAATCGAATAATCGTCGATTCCCCATTCCTTTAATTGCTCCCATGTAGTAGCTAAAACGCGCGCCGCGGCGATAGTTCTTTGTTTGGGGGAAGCATGAGCCAGCAGAAACATTTTTCTAAATATGCGCTTTTCCAACACTATTCTATCCAATTCAGATGCATATTTAGCCATCGCCTTTTCCCCCATCTTTTCAATCATATCTTCCGCCATATATGCATGGTCAATATATCTCATAGGAAACCAGCTTTTTGCATACCAATAATCAATAGTGTCACAATAACTAAGGTCATGTTCTGTTATCCAGAAACATGGGCGCGGCAAAGACTTGATGTTTTCATTGGTTATATTTTCAATGTCCACTTCTTCCCATTTCATTAACTCTGATGCCAGAAACTTAACTATCGCTAGTTCTTCCGTTGAGGGATTTCCCTTAAGAGAAAATTTGTCTTCGCTCAATGCGGTCCTCCTGTAAGCGACCCATTTTTAATATCGCTTTTGGCCTTCCTCTCCCAGCCCGCCTCCTCCAATAATTCTGGGTGTATATGTTCTAAGCTTATCAAATCCCCTTCCTTCGCAAGGATGACAAAAAAGCTTTTGTTGGAAAACCTTTCTTGTAAGTTCATTATGAGGTCAGTAATAGGCTCATAATCAACCTCTTCTCCTATTGTCATGATATAAATCGCCCCGTGATTCACGTCCACGCGCTTGATATCAATAATCGTTTTCAGTAATTTGAATAATATTTTTAACACCGTTCAGCCATTTCCTTTCCGCGCTGATTCAATGCAAAATAGGTGACTGTCCCCTCGGTATGCCTTTTCTTGATAAGCATTTTTTTCCAAAGTGAGTAACCTATTTTACCCCCAATCCTTGTCAAATCACAATACCATCCTCCGGGTACTGCGCACACCAAATCTTTTCCGGCTACCATTTCAAGCAACACAAAATGCTCACGCGGGGTAATGTGCAAGGTGTTTATATCAGGAACAGGAATGCCAATAATCAT
>LAZR01002193.1_pt1 | contig 11573 bp, 9 predicted proteins | sample 329461 | NCBI WGS metagenome assembly LAZR01 (sample SAMN03002196, study PRJNA259156) | marine sediment metagenome | biome: sea floor; feature: Hydrothermal impacted sediments; material: marine sediment; isolation source: Loki non-amplified sample from Loki's castle hydrothermal vent sediment ...
CGGAAATATTTAGCATTTGACCAAAGTTTAGCGCGAAGCTCGCCGCCACTTTCTAGCATTTCAAGTACTTTAATTGATGCAGTAACAATTGAAGGCGCTAATGAGTTTGAGAATAAGTATGGGCGTGAACGTTGGCGTAACCATTCAACAATTTCTTTTTTACCTGATGTATAACCACCTGATGCGCCGCCTAGCGCTTTACCTAATGTACCGGTGATAATATCTACACGGTCTAATACGTTACAGTACTCTGGTGTACCTTTACCGTTTTCGCCAACAAAGCCGACTGCGTGAGAGTCATCAACCATTACAAGTGCATCATATTTATCGGCTAAGTCGCACACTGCTTCTAGATTACAAATAACGCCGTCCATAGAAAACACGCCATCGGTAGCAATTAGTTTTGCTTTAGCGCCTGCTTCATCAGCTGCAATAAGTTGCTTTTCAAGATCAGCCATATCGTTATTTGCATAACGAAAGCGCTTAGCTTTACACAAACGTACACCATCAATAATTGATGCATGGTTTAATGAATCAGAAATAATAGCGTCTTCTGCGCCTAAAATGGTTTCAAACAAGCCCGTGTTTGCATCAAAACATGAAGAATATAAAATGGTGTCTTCAGTTTCCAAAAACTCACTGATTTTTTGCTCTAACGTTTTATGAATATCTTGCGTGCCACAAATAAAACGAACAGACGCCACACCAAAACCATGATTATTTAAACCGTTTTGCGCAGCTTCAATTAGCTCTGGGCTATTAGCTAAACCTAAGTAGTTATTAGCACAAAAGTTGATTACTTTACCTGATGCAACTTCGATTTGAGCTTGCTGCTGAGATTTAATAATACGTTCGCTTTTATACAAACCTTCGGTTTTTACGTCTTCAATTTGCTGTTGTAACTGGCTAAAAAAAGCAGATGCTCTCATCTGTGTTCTCCATTTATTTGAACGGGTAAACAATCACATTTAAACGACTGTTTATTATGAGGGGTATTGTAAAAGTTTAATAGGAAAAATGCACGGTTTGCAGTTCGTCGTAAACACCCTAGACTGGAAGGAATTCCTGCCAGTTTACAGGCTAATCTGTTTAGCTTATTTATGTATTTAAAAGTGCAGATAAACTGTTTATAGAATCGATAATTAAATCAGCCTCTTGTTTTGCACTTTCGTCAAAACTTTGCCCTGAGCGAACTAAAACGCGGGTCGTAATGCCCGCTTTTTTCGCAGCCTGCATATCACTGAGTTTATCGCCCACCATTATACTGCAAGCAGGGTCGATGTTATGCTCTTGTATGCCTTGCAATAACATCCCTGGCGCAGGCTTTCTGCAACTGCACTCTTTCAAATATTCAGGGTGCGCTTTTTTAGGGTGATGAGGGCAAAAGTACACATCGGCAACTTTAATACCGTGCGCACTAAATTGAGCTTTCATCCATTGCGTTAGTGCTAAAAAATCAGCTTCGGTGTAATAACCTCGACCAATTCCTGATTGGTTAGTGACGATTATGATTTTATAGCCCGCATCATAAAATGCTTTACAAGTGCTAAAAACACCTTCAATAAATTCAAATTTATCGCTTTGATACACATAACCATGATCCACGTTTACTACGCCATCTCGATCTAAAAAAAGCGCTTTATTTTTTTGTTGTACATTCATTACAAAGACTCTTTTTGTACAACATGGTCAAACATCGCTTTTACATCATCAACCGTAATTTGGCTCATTAAATCATCGCCTTTTACGCGCGTCCCCCACGAGACTTGCTTAGCTGTTTTACCTGTTTGCTTAAGCAAGTTTTGATGATAAACCTCTACCACATAGTCTTGGTATAAGTAAGGACCTGTGCGTGCAGGATTTGAGTGAGCATATAAACCAATAACCGGTGTACCCATAGTTACTGCCATATGTGCAGGGCCAGTATCGGGCGCAAGCACTAAGCTGCCACGCTTTAACACGCACAACAACTCTTTGAGCTTAGTTTTGCCCACTAAATTTAAAATAGGTGTTTTGCTATACTCAATAATGCTATTTGCTAGGTTAATTTCAAGTTCTGTTGGACCACCCGTCAATACCACTCTAAAGCCTTGCTCATTAGCATAATCAGCCAATGCGGCATAACGATCAGCGAGCCAATTGCGCTGTGCTTTACTTGCTGCTGGCGATATTACTAATAGTTTATTAGTTAGGTATTCTGGTGTTAGTAACTCATCCGCAACCGCTTGATCTTGCTCTGTATATGGCATGTTCCAGCTGGGTTTATAATCAGCAACACCAATGGCTTTAGCAAAACCTTTAAAGCCTTCAAGCACATGTGCCTGAGCTTGTGGGGCTATTCGTTTATTAATAAACAAGCTGTGCAATTCTTTTGAACGCGCCCAATCGAACCCTATTCTTACTTTGGCAGGAATACAACGCGCTACAAAACCAGCCCTTAATGCAACTTGCATGTTGAGTAGTACATCAAACTGTTGTTCTTTAAAGCGTTGCTTTAAGCTTTTAAGCGCTGCTTTGCCTTGCTTTTTATCAAATACCACCAGCTCAACACCCGGTAAATCGGCAAGTAGCATGGCTTCTATTTTACCAATAACCCACGTAATTTTTGCATTAGGGTGTGCTTTTTGAATAGCTTGTACAGCACTCACACCGTGGCACACATCACCAATGGCTGAGAGTCTTAATATACAAATAGATGAATAATTAGGAGCTTGAGTCACACATTCCCTTAGGTATTAAATACAAAAGCCGATCTTAAATTATAATCACGCTATTGCAAGCACTTATCCTCAGCTTTAAAACGCGCTAATATAGACATATTATTTAGCAATTACACAGAGCTATGTTTAAACAACACGTGCAAGGCAACCACACTGTATTAAGCCAACCTAAATACACAAACCAAATTACCCTCGATTGGTTTGATGCAAATTATTGGCAACAACAAAATAAAATTGTGGGCGCTAAAAAAGGTCGAGCAACTGCGTGGTTTTTTAAGCAAGACGAATTAACAGCCGTACTTAGGCATTATTGGCGCGGTGGCTTAGTGGGTAAATTGCTAAGCGATCAGTATTTATACCCAGGACTTGAACAAACCCGTGTGTATAAAGAGTTTAGTTTAATGAGTAAGCTTATAGAGCTTGGTTTAAACGTACCAACCCCTATTGCAGCTAAAGTAACCCGCAGCGGGTTAATTTATCGTGGTGATATTATTACACAGGCCGTTATAGGAGCTAAAAGTGTACTCGATATATTAATTGAACGCCCATTGAGCGAAGAAGAGTTGGAGCGCATTGCTAAAGCAATCGCGCTATTTCATTCAAAAGGTGTTTATCACGCCGATTTAAACATTAATAACATTTTATTTAATGATATTAATGATGTGTATATTATCGACTTTGATAGAGGTGAAATAAGAGCGCCTAACCCACAATGGCAACAAAGCAATATGGCACGTCTTGAGCGATCGTTTTTAAAAGAACAGGGTCGAAATGATGTATTTAATTGGCAAGTGAGTGACTTTCAAACTCTACACAGCAACTACCTTAAAGCTTTATCAGGCACTAGTTAACTAGCGCTAAATACTGCAGAGCAACTTGCTCTGCTTGTACTTGCTTTAAAATCGCTGCACTTTCTACATTAGGTTTGTCAGCTAATACCTGCTTAACTGCATTGGCTAATGTCTCACTTTGTTGAACGGGTACTAAGTATTTACTTAGCTCGCCTGTTAAAATCTCGCTTGGTCCAAATGTACAATTAGTGCTAACTACGGGGGTGCCCACAGCCAAAGCCTCAACAATTACATTCCCAAACCCTTCAAAATCAGAACTCAACAATAATGCTTCAGCATGCTTAATCCAGTTGTACGGGTTTTGTTGAAATCCTGGTACTACTAACTGCTTTTCTATGCCGTATTGCTGTGCAAGCTTTAGTGCTTTGGCAGGTTTATTACATAAAAGTACTAGCTTGTATTTTTTATTAAGCTTTGCAAATGCAGCAAATAATACATCGTGGCGTTTTTGTTTGGCGAGCCTTCCTACATGAATTAAGTAAGGCTCATTAGGGATGTCGCTATTTTTCTCATTTGCTTGTTGTTTTATTTTTTCAAAATCAAACGGGTTATAAATTGTTGTAATAGCACTTGGGTTAATTAAATCCCCTTGTGTTATTTCTTTTTCAACACCCTTTGAGACACAAACAAGTGATTTTCTATTGAGGTTTTGCTTACTCTTTTTAAGGTATAAATAAGAAAATGGGCCTAATTTTTTTTGACGAGCAAGCTCTGCATTAACGGAGTTATGAATAACAAAATGAACATTTTTAACATTACTTTTAGAGAGTAAGTTATTACTTCTGTCGAGGTTTGAAAGCACTAAATCAATATGACCTACTTCACTTTGTTTTTTTTCAAACCAAGCTTCCAAGGTTAAAATACTCTTTTTACGCTGCCAAAACCTATCTACCTTAGACGCTCTATCAGAAAAAAGACTATCAACATTAACTATATCAGGAATGTCATACTCAGCGTTGCTAGCAAGAGATAAAATAGTGATATTGTGATGTAGTTTCGCCATTTTTTCAGCCAAAGTAAGCATTACTTTTTCAGCTCCTCCCCCCACTAATGAATCTATTACAATAACAACATTCATCAACTTTCCCCTGCAAGCATACTTTTTATACTATTAATTATTACATCGTAACTATTTGAATTATCAAGCTGGTTATATTTATCAATAAACTCACTATAAAAAGGCTCGGTAATAACTTGAGCTATTTTTATAGTGATTTCATCTATATCAAGATTTGTTTTAATTACAACACCCGTATTAACACAGTGATCCAAACGTGTATTTTGATCTTTAGAAATTGCACATGCAACAATAGGTGTTTTAACGGCAATTGCTTGTAGTAGGGTATCGCCGCCACTCAGTAATGCAACTTTAGCTTGATTCATTAATGCTAAAAAATCAGTGTGTTGCAAGCTTGTTAAACAAATTAGTTCATCACTTTTGGGAATGATTTTATTATAATTTGGACCAAAAACAACAACACCTTTTAGGCCTGTGAGTTTAGTTATTTTAAGTGCAGCTTCAAAATATATATCAGAACAGTTTAGGTTATTTACACTATGGCCGCCTGAACCCGCATTAACAATAAAGTAGTCATTCGCTACTAAATTATAGCGATTTAAAACATCATGTTTTTGCTCGCTAGAGGCAAATGCAACAAAAGGCCCTACATTGCGAGGGGGAGCCAAAGAAAACATGTCTAACTTGGTAGTTTCTGTCCATGTAAGTGGCTCAATACAGTAATCAGGTTGAACCACCCAATGTGCATCAATTAAATTTACCCTGTTAAGCTTTAAGCCTTTAGCACGTTTTTTAGCATGCTGAGATATAAATACTACCTTGGCCCCAACTTTTTTAGCTGCTTTCATGTGGCCCGCGCGCCCTGCACAATCGAAAACAACGACATCAGGTTTAAATTGCGCTATAAAAGCGCAAACAGAATCTAGCTCTTTAGTTGCTGAGTGTTCGAGCAGTGTAGCTTTAAAAGGACAAGTTTTAGCATAAGGAGTATGCTTATTTAATATAAAATGAATATCGAGAGAATCAGCAACTTCTGCCTGTAAACTTTGAGCCAACAACAACGAGCGCATATACTCACCAATGCCTTCTGGCGATGATACTGGAATAAATAAAAGTCGTTTGTTGCTCATTGCATTCTCAATTTCCTATTTGAGCAGTAGTATATCAATCAGATACTTCATGCGATAGACAGGTTACATTTTTATGCATTAAATTAACGCCAAAAAATTGATTATTTACTGCATTCCACCGCTTTGATTGATAAACTTAGCCACAATATAAATCACAAGGATCTGAACTTTGCGAAACAGAATTTTTCTTCTCTCTACTCTTTTTTGCGCAGTAAGCGCATCAGTAAATGCTGAACCCTGGGTAAAGCCTGATGATTACGGCCTAAGAGCTGATATTCAACAATTAGCTGATGCGGGTGTTATTTTAGCACCTGTAACCACATACCCGCTTATGTGGAAGAGTTTTATAAGTGATGTTGAAAGCATGCCGCTGGAGCAATTATCCCCAAGTTTACAGGATGCTTTATTACGCGTTAAACACCGTTATAAATCAGAGAACAGTAGTTCGCATAGCGTTCAATTTTCAGCATTTGCAGCGACAGATCCTATTGTAGCAACGAGCTTTGGTGCAACTGATACTCAAGAAACCGAGCTTTCTGCTGCTTATTCCTATTTAGGTGATAACTTTGCGGCTAAAATAGCTGTAAATTATCGTAAAGATGGTAAAAAATGTTTAGTTGATGGGAAAACGACTGATGATATAGCCACTGATGAGCAAGCTTTAACTGATTGTAACGACACCTCATTTGATGACAGCTACTTAGCATATCGCTTAGGTAACTGGATTTTTAGAGCGGGTGCTGTGGAACAATTTTGGGGCCCAGGTGTTGATAACAGCTTAATTATGTCTGGTAATGCAAAACCACTCCCTGCATTGAGTGTTACTCGAGAAAAAAGTACCGCTTTTGAAACACCATGGTTAAGTTGGATCGGCCAATGGGGCTTTACTGCACAAATGGCAAAGCTTGAATCAACGCGTGTTGTTCCTGATACTTTACTTTGGAGCAGCAGATTAAACATTCGTCCAATACAACAATTAGAAATTGCCGTGAGCTGGTCTGCTCAATGGGCTGGTGACGGACAACCTGGATCTGCAGGAGACTTTATTGATGTTATCACTGGGCAAACAGCATGTATTGATGGCAATGATAGTTGTGATAGTCAGTTAGAATCAAAAATTGGTAATCAGTTAGCGGGTATTGACGTTCGTTGGTCAGATACACTTTTTAATCAACCTTATGCTGTATATGCCAGTACAATTGGCGAAGATGCTAGTTCTCAGTTTAAACCAGCCGATAGAGCCTATTTGTATGGTGTGCAAACTACACAACGAATATACGATCAAAGCGTATTAATAAATGTAGAGTATATAGATACAAGTGTTTCATGTTCAGCTGAGTCTACAAATGAAAATTGCTACTATGAGCACTCAGATTACAAATCTGGTTATCGTTACCACGGCCGTACAATTGGTTCAACTTATGATAACGATGCGCAATCAGTTGTTTTAACTTTATTAGGCCAGCTGTCGAATGGTAATGATTGGCAGGTAAAACTGCGCAGTGTTGATTATAATAGTGACAAACGCGATCGTTATCCTAACAATCCTGACTTAGGAAATACAATTACTAAAACAGGGTTTAACTCTAAGCAGTTAGAACTTCGTTACAGAATGCTTTCTATGGGCGGCCGCGTTACTTTAGGTGCTTTTGCATCTAACAACGACGGTGCTGAAAACGATACTTCTGCATTTGCCAAGTACGAATACAACTTTTAATAAACGACTTTATTAAAATACAAAAAGGGATGAAAACCGTGTTTTCATCCCTTTTTGTATTTTTAGTAACTTAAATCAGTAATTACTGTTTGATTTTACTTATTACTTTTGATGTTGAGCACCCATCTAAAAATTCAAGCACTTCAACTTTTCCGCCATGGCGAAGTACATGCTCAGCACCCGCTATTTGTTCTACGGTGTAGTCGCCACCCTTAACTAAAATATCAGGGCTTATTTGCTCAATTAATTTAGCTGGAGTGTCGTTTTCATCTAGGCTACCAAATGGAATAACCCAATCAACAGATGAAAGTGCGCTAAGTACCATTGCACGCTCATCTAGCGGGTTAATAGGACGATCTGCCCCTTTTAAACGCGTAATTGATTCATCGTTATTTAATCCAACAACAAGCCTGTCACCTCGCGCTTTAGCTTGTGCTAAATAACGCACATGCCCAGCGTGTAAAATATCAAAGCAGCCATTAGTAAACACTATTGTTTCGCCATTTTGTTTTGCAAACTCAATATGTTGAAGGACATCATCAAATGGTGTTTGGTAATGCTCACCAGTGGTATGTAAATACTGACCAAGCTTACGGCTTAGCTCTTCTGGCGAGACCGTTGCTGCACCAAACTTACTCACAACGATACCTGCGGCTAAATTAGCAATTTCGACAGCATCTTTAGGTTCCATGCCTGCGCCAAGCATAACAGCTAATGTAGCTATAACCGTATCACCGGCCCCGGTTACATCGCTTACTTCAAGCTCTTGCGCTGCAAAATCAAATTTTTCATCTGCACTAATAAGCGACATACCTTGCTCAGAACGCGTAAGCAACATAGCTTTAATGCCATTTCTGCTAATTAAATCACGCGCACTTGCGGCTAAAGCTTCTTCTGAATCGGTTTGACCACCCGCTAACTTAAACTCATGTAAATTAGGCGTAATGTAATCAGCACCTTCATATAAGTGTAAGTCTGGCGATTTAGGGTCAATTAAAACCGTTTTTCCGGCGCCCTTAGCAAGGCTTACCATCTCTTTAATTAAGCTTAAAGATCCTTTGCTGTAATCAGAGAACACAATAAAATCGTATTCATCAAGTACAAGCTCTAAACGGTTTAATAAAAGTTGGCTATGTTGCTCGGTAAATGTTTCTTCTAAATCAAGACGAACCAGTTGTTGGTGGCGGCTAATAACACGCATTTTTGAAATAGTCGGTAAATCACATACACTGACTAATTGTGAACTTATTTTTTCACCTTTTAGAATAGTCTCTAAAATCTGCCCGCTTTCATCTTCACCAATTAAGCCCAGTAAGCCAACTTTTGCATCTAAACGCGCTATATTTTTTGCAACGTTAGCTGCACCGCCCGCTTTGTCTTCAAATTTACTTACTTTAACAACAGGTACTGGCGCTTCAGGCGAAATTCGACCTGTATCACCATACCAATAACGGTCTAGCATTACGTCGCCAACAACTAATATTCGTGCCGCTGATAAGTTTTTTAATAACGATAAATCCATTACTGCTGCTCCGCAACAACCATATCCATGGCTTCACATAACCAGTGACCTATAAACATGTGAGCTTCTTGAATACGTGCTGTTTCGTCATTTTTTATAATGATAGGTAACTTGGCAATATCTTTTACTTTACCGCCATCACGTCCAGTTAATGCCACTGTAAAAGCGCCTAGTTTATTTGCGGCTTCTAATGCTAAATTAATATTGTTGCTAGTACCTGATGTAGTTAAACCAATTACTAAGTCTTCTGGTTTACACAGCGCTTGAACTTGACGTTCAAACACCGTATCAAAGTGATAATCGTTGCTGTGTGCTGTTAAAATTGATGTGTCGGTGGTCAATGCCATAGAGGCAAGCGGACCACGTTCTAATTTGTAACGCACTACAAATTCTGCTGCTAAATGCTGCGCATCGGCTGCACTACCGCCGTTACCAAACCAAACAATCTTGCCACCAGCTTGTAATGCACTGTGGCATGCTTCTAACAGTTGCATAGATTCTTGATGATAAGCTTCCATCGTTTCAAATAATGCTTGATGACGGTTTAATGTTTCAACGTAGCTAGTTGCCACTGAATCGATAATTGACATGAAAAATTCCTCTAGGAACTGAAATAGCAGGGAAAAATTAAATCCATTATTCCATAATTTTATTTAATTGTGTGCATTTTATCGGGTTATAACTGAACCCAGACCATATTTTATTGCGAGTATGTTTAGAAAACGGCTATTTCACGGTAAACTAACGCCACCTCCCTTTAAGAAAGATCAGTATGGCACGCATTTTTTACTCTCTAGCATTAATTTTTATTAGCCCACTGATTGTATTTTATCTCTATATTTTACGAGGTAAAAAAAACCAAGGTTATCGTGCACACTTTAAAGAGCGCTTTGGGTTTGTCAGTAAGTCTTTATTTACGACTAAAACCAAACCTTTAGTTTTTCATTGTGCTTCTGTTGGTGAGGTACTTGCCGCAACGCCGCTTATTAAAGCTCTTCAAAAAGCGCATCCAAATTTAAATATACTTATAACCTGTAATACTCCAACAGGCAGAGAGCAAATACTTAACCAGTTTAAAAATACTGTGGCGTGTAGCTACTTACCAATCGATTTTCCGTTTGCGACAGCCCGATTTTTAAAGCGTATAAAGCCACAAGCATTATGTATTTTAGAAACCGAGCTATGGCCTAATTTAATGGCGATAAGTCACAAAAAAAATATACCAGTACTTGTCATCAATGCAAGACTCTCTGAAAAGTCGCAGCAAGGCTATCAAAAGGTCGCTAAATTAACGCATATTATTATGCGCTCAATTACAGTACTTGCGAGTCATAACAAGGCAGATGCAGAGCGTTTTATAGAGCTTGGTCTCGAAACTTCAAAAAGCCATGTAACAGGCTCTATAAAATTTGATATAACACCAAGTGACGAGCAATTAGCCAAAGTACTCAACCTTAAACAGCTTTATAATAGTAATGAAGACAATAACGATGAACGCTTTGTATGGGTAGCAGGTTCAACACATCCTATTGAGCATGAGTTGGTACTTTCAGCCCACCAACAGTTACTAAAAAAACAACCTAATGCATTACTTATAATAGCTCCACGTCACCCAGAGCAATTTGATAAAGTGGCAGAGCTTTTAATACAAAGCCCACTTAGTTTTAGCCGTCGTAGCCAAAATAACTACACCAATGAGCAAGTACTCCTTGCTGATACGCTTGGTGAATTACAGTGTTTATATGGCGCTGCAAATGTGAGCTTTATTGGTGGCAGCTTAATACGTAGAGGTGGGCATAACCCATTAGAATCAGCTGCGTTTTCAGTAGGTGTAATAACAGGTCCACACACATACAATTTTGATCATGTTTATCCCGAGCTAATAAAGCTTAAAGGCGCCGTAGTGGTTGATAGCAACGACGAATTAGCTAAGCAACTCATAACGTTTAGCCAAAACACAAAAGCGTGCCAAACCTTAGGAATTAAAGCTGCGCAATGCGTAGCTAAAAACCAAGGTGCAATACAAAAAACACTTAACATTATTAATCAATATTTAGAGCCAAAATCGTGACCAATATAGCCATAAGCCAAACCCGCGAATGGGTATCATCTGTTATTGTTAAATATAACTTTTGCCCGTTTGCACGCAAAGAAGTAGAAAATAACTGTATTCATTACATCGTAAGTCCAGCAGCAAGTATGGATGACGCCGTAATGGATATGCTTGAGCAATGTGTTGAGCTTGACCGCGAACCAGAGCGAGAAACAACCCTTATCATGTTTGACAACGGCTTTAGTGACTTTGAAGACTTTTTAGACTTGGTCGATTTAGCTAATGCGCTTTTAGTCGCGCAGGGGTTTGAAGGAAAGTATCAAATTGCTAACTTTCACCCAGACTATGTATTTGCCGACAGCGATGAAACTGATGCTGCAAACTACACAAATAGAGCGCCTTTTCCTACTCTGCATTTAATTCGCGAAGCAAGTATGAGCGAAGCGCTTGATAATTATAACGAGCCCGAATCTATTCCAGAGCACAATATAAACCTAGCAAGGCGTAAGGGTATTGATTTTTGGCAGCAGTTACTTGAAGGCTGTAAAAAACCGAGCGCTTA
>LAZR01002194.1_pt1 | contig 11573 bp, 28 predicted proteins | sample 329461 | NCBI WGS metagenome assembly LAZR01 (sample SAMN03002196, study PRJNA259156) | marine sediment metagenome | biome: sea floor; feature: Hydrothermal impacted sediments; material: marine sediment; isolation source: Loki non-amplified sample from Loki's castle hydrothermal vent sediment ...
AGCATTTTATTGGTATGTTTATGTATGGGCAATCTTCTATATAACATCTGTGAAATAAACTAACATCTGATGCGCACCTATTATTAGATTGTTTATATTCACATTCTTTACTATCCATCTTGAATACAACTACTTTGCGGTCCATCATCTCTTTACTCCCCTATAGCATTTTATTGGTATGTTTATGTGTGGGCAATCTTCCATGTTAGTCGTAAATGGAGCATGGAAAGTGTAGATAGATTTTTTAATTCTCCCACTAGTCATGTCTTTACCCTCTCTCCACTCTCTATAAGTCAGTGGAGATAAGTGTGTACGCCCATGAACCCACATAACTTGACCTTTGCTGTCTCTAGCAACCTCTCTCAGTTTTTTCATTTCTTTACTCTCCTGTAATACTCCTTGGGATGTCTCTCCAGGAATTCCCCCTCTTAGAACTGATTGTTCTTCAGCACGAATTTTTCCATACTATTTATGGTTAGGTTTTTGCCATAATTTTTTCCCTTCTCATACACATGCTCCAACATGCCAATGATTTCTTCGGAGGTCAGTATCTCAGAGACAATTTCCTCTTCTGTCAACGCGGTGTGCTTGCCTTCGACCCAAATGTTTACTAGGTTGGTGTTACTCATATACTCTATTTGCGTGTAGTGAGGGTCTGTTATGTCCATCGTGTAGGATACGCTAAAGTATTTGCCCACCATAATATTCATGAAACTTCTGTTTTCCGGCCTATTTTCTTTGTCGATCCTTTTAAATTTATTTGGCATCTTAATTCTCCTATTTTTCATTTTTTTGACCTCTCTTTTACTTATTTTTCTGACCGATTTTTTCTCTTTATCTTTCTTTTCTGTTCTTATTGTTATCAAATAGAAAATCCAGTAAAGCCATACAAGAGGGCCATGTGCTATAATAACCATCCGCTTAGTCTTGAAAAGTGTCGGAGTGTTAGAACCTATGAAAAAAGAAAACTCCTAAAATAGCCCACATACCAATTATACTTCCCATGTTTATACCCTCCTAACTATACCATAGTCTATCAGTACCTTCTTCCAATAAAGATGCCGTCTCATCACTAAGTATGTCGGCGATGTCAAAATCATCTGGCTCTCCTTCTATTGGCTTATTTTCAATCAGTTCGGATTCATACAGGTCTCTGATATTTTCTTGTAATTTAAGCAAGTCATTGAGATACCTGGCCACTGCTTTGGCCATAATCTTAGCGTTATGAATATTATGTGGCCCTCCGCCACCCATGTCTATTACCTCACCGTCCTTTGCATCAATTAGACCGAAGCCTATTTCTTGTTTCATGATTTATCTCCCTTATGAATATTCCATAATCTATATCTTCCTATCTACTTCTTTGTAATCATATAGTGATCTTGCATTAATGTTTTTACTGGTTTATTTTCCTTTATTGATATTCTGTCTGCCCACCCATCTCCTAATGGGCAGGAAACAGGCTCTACTTCCAAAGTAAGGCCGCTTTCGAATTCCAGGATAAAGCCACGGTCATATCCAAAAGGGTCATGAGCGGTTACTTTTTTGACCGTCTGGCCCTCAGCCTTTATCATGACCCTCGCTTTCAATGCCAATCAGTTTTATTCCCGCCCTCTTTTCAGCTTGGTCTTTATAATATTTATATATCTCCCCTTTTAAGTTCACTTCTCTTCTCATAAAACATCCGCCGGGAAAAACATTCCCATTTCTTTCTATGTATTTACAAGAAGTATATCCTTCTTTATATATTGTTAAGTATAAGCAAAAGCCGGTCTCGGTCCCATCAGTTGATCCTTTTATACAAGCAGGAGCTGAAATACAGCATACGCCGCATCTAATACATTTTGTGTACTTTGGCATTATTACTAACCTCCCATAGATAAACTATGGATTAGTTTCTACTATTTTCTTCACTCTTTTGCATTTCTTGTATTTTAATAATATGATGAGCTTCTTTCTGAAAAACATTTCCGCATCAGCAACTTTTGCTCGCGTGACAGCCGTTGTTTGCTCATAAGCAGATTCCATTATAGTTTTGTCAAGTATGTTATCATCATGTTTACAAAACATGTCATGTCCCCCTTTGTCCGTCTCTGAATAAAAACATAGGCAGGTCATCTATCCATATATTGGGTTCAATGCCTTGTTCTTTAAGAAAAGGTAGTTTGGCTCTACGGCTTGTGAATATTACTTCACATAGTTTGCCTATGGATTCTAATACTTCTTTTCCCTCATACTCATATCGCATAGTAGCACAGATGACGCGGTGTCCTGCTTTTTTAGCGGCGACAACAAAATCTGTCAACAGCTCTGGGATAGCACTGAATGTACCGTCGTAGTCTATGCATATAATAAGTTTACTCATTTATACTTTTACATGTCTTACAAGTAATTTTTCTAGCCATAGCTTTTCTTTTGTCTTCAAGCCACAAATCGTTTGCAAGAGGTATCTTTGTTGGGCTAACACGAATATGTCCGCAAAACGAAAAATGTGTCTCATCATCTGCGGCTGCTTTTAGCCCGTGTGTTGTTTTACCACTTGTAATATTACCTCTGTAATCTTTTCTTATTTCCATGATAATCCTCCTTTATTCTATACCTTTTCAGCTAAAACATCTGGCGAGCGAAATATCCTATAATTGGATTTCCATTTATAGCAGCCTACCGAACAATCTATATGTCCTTTTACAGCTATCTTAGCCAACTTTTCTTCTAGTTCTCCCTTATTGAAACACATTGTTGTCGTACCTCTATCTTGTATGATATAGACATCTGCACGTTCTATATCTAAGCACTCTATTTCTAATGCCGCGTCTTCTAATTGATCACACATGATAATACCTCCTTTATTCGATAGTTTAGTCAGGTTCTGGATAGCACAGACACAAATTAGGCAATATAAATACCTTCCTTTTAGCATCGTATTCGAAATCTATTATACTAACTGTGCATTCATTGCCGTAATGCTTATCCGCCTCAAAGCGGATCATAGCTTCAGGATTTTTCTGTAGAAGCTTTATAAGATCTTTTGATTTTAATGCCATACCTAACCTCTTTTATCCTTTTAACCATCTACCTAGTTTTTGAGCACCAAGTACTATTGGTGTTATTATCCACATTAGTGGCCCACAAGCTATAATAGCGACAACGTTCTTATATAGATCTTCAGCGGGCAGTGTTTTATCTATGTAGAAAGCACCGGCCGTTATTGCGCCAACTATTGTCCAAAGTATAAGTATTACATACAGCATATCTAACCTCCTTTATTCAACGGTTTGTCCTCCTAATACAATACTTCTTTCGAAGTAGCAGAACCGCATTTGGCCCCTTATCTGTTCTGTTCTCTATAAATTACGATCTGAGTATAATACCGTCCCAATATATGCAAGATCCTGCTTGCTTATACTGTTTGCAGAACTCATATGCCTGAGCAAATGGTATAAATCCGAATAGGACATTTTCTAATCGGTTGGTTCTTTCCTTGACAAACATTTTGTCCTTCATTAATTGAGCAAGTATTTGCGCCTCAATAATTCCGAACGAGATAACTGGGCCATTCTTGTACCGAAGGTATGAATGTAGAATAAATCTATTTTCCTTGGATCCTTCCCATATGCGTCTGATCATACCCTCTATATCTGGCACATAGTCTGAATTCTGGTCTTCCAGTTTGATTGTAAATGTTCTGAAGTTACAGTTCCATTGTACTCTTGGGAATAGAGAGCCAAGGAGCTCGTCTGAAAAACTGAACCGTTTCAAGAACGGCCTCACCATCTTTATATAGTCCTCCTTACTTTCTCTTGCCCTAATTACTTCACCTAATCTTGACATATCTAATCTCCTTATTTCAAAAATTTTTGCGGGTAAAGAACGACGCCTTGGATGCTAATCAACACTTTCAATGTTCTTATCTGAAATAATTTTCTTTACTTCGTTCTCCATATTCTCATAATGATCCATGAGAGTTTCATTGATTCTATTTAGTTTTTCTTGAATAAGTTCTACTGCTTTCTCCTTTATTCGTCTGTCATCTTGTTTTTCTAAGTCTTTAAAGGTTTTGAGTAACGGAAGTTCAATTCCTTCGATTGTAAGTTTGATATCCCATTTGCCGTCTTTTGGGCGATCCATGCTATTTATAATTTTACGGCCAGACTGTTTATCTTTTAAAGTTATTGCATGAATAAAAAACCAATCAAAGAGAGAGTTTTCCTTTCGTATATCATCATAGCTGATTTTCATGACAATCCTCCTTTATTCAATAGGTTTATGTCTCCGCTATATCACAATTATCACATATATCTCTGCAATCGTGGAAGGTGGTTTCTTTCAATACAAATTCCTTATCGTTGGCAACAATCTCTATTGTTACTCTATCACCAGGCTCGAAAGCTTGATTAACCATAGCGCCTTCTAATATCTTTTCTATGAAATCTCCACGCCATGTAGTAGCCTGGATTTTTGACTTACCGTCAGGGCCTTTTACCTCTGTTCTTGCTTTATATTCACCATATTTCATGATTATATCCCCATTTAATTTCCTATATGTACATAAAGATCTACTAATGTTTTTATGCCAGTTTCTTTACAACATTTGTCGCACAACATATGCATTTCGTCGCTATCTATTATTGTTACTACCCAGAACCACCTTGGCTGAGCTATTTCACGCCCAATATGTCCTTCTTCTAGTACTATTGGCCGGTTATCATCACGGCATTGATCTTTATTATTCCAATCTACCTTGGCTATATGTATCTTACCATTCATATATGACCCGCCAACTATAATGCATTCATAAGTAATGCCGGTTTTATGTATATTAGTTTTGTCTCGAACCTTGTTACATTCGAATATTTCCATAATACACTCCTATAAATACTTATATATCAATATTTCCAGATCTTTCAACAGCTGTTTCTCATCAAACGGCTTAAAGATAGCTTTTTCTAAGCTACCATAGTGCATCTCCAGACATTCCAGTAGTAATGCTTTGATAGCTCCTTCATCTGGGGAATGTTGTAGCTTACTTTTAGTGTATAGTTCTTCTAAGGATTTCTCCTTCATTTCGAAGTACTCTACTATCTGGTGCTGTTTCCATTCACCCCGCCGGATAGATTTTAACTGCTCTCTGTTTCTTTCCAGATCTAAGTCCGCCTCCATCAAGATCTGTTCCACTTCGTTAAGTAAGCGAACAACATGATAGGCAAACTTCACATCGTATCCATATTTTTCTACTAGCTCTTTTCTTTTACCCTCAGGGTTCTTGGTGTTCATCTTGTGCATCTGACCATATGCGTAGCCTTTGAACTTATGCCAAGATCCCTTATGTAAGAACATTTTTCGGTTTTCACGAACATGTTCACCTATCTGAGTGGAATGTATGATACATCTTCTTGGAACGAACAAGCTGTCTATCATATTGGGATTGTTGTCCATACATAACTGAAAGAACTTTACTATATTATAGATAGCCAGATCATATTGAATATGTCGTCCATCATTTGAATCTATGTGGTGTTGTTGGTATTGTTCAAATTTCTTTTTCTGCCTACCAAATCCTTGGATCTCTCCAGCTAAATGTGGGAATATTAGATCTTTTGGGGGTATAGCAAATCCATATACATCCATATCAGAGTTATCAGAGGAGGCCCCATAAGCTGTAGATCCCATTATACACTCATAATGTATATTATTTTTGAGGAATGTGGGCGGAGTTATAAGTCCTTTACTGATTAGTATGTCAACTAATGATCCCATCTTAATTCTCCTCTTCTTCTATTACAGTAATAAGATTGTCGCCTTCGTAATGAGCTTTACCGTGAGATACTTTGTTATATATTTCAGTTATCCATTCAGCTGTCTATATTATCTTTAGCTTGTTCCATCAGCTTCAGTGCAAATTTAGAATCAGAGTATATAGATTGCATAGCTACCTCTAATTGTTTAATAGATCTTTGTATTGCTCTTTCTATTTTTATATTACGTTCCATAATATTTATCTTTGTTATTCCTTTCTTTTCTTTTCTTTTCCATCAAAAACTCATCTTCCTTTTCCTTCCAGGTCCAACTTGTATACCAATTCAACTGAACATAGTTTGTTACACCACAATGTTTGCAAACAAATTCGGACTCTATATTTTTTTCCATTATATATCCGTCGGCATTGGCTTTTGCATCAGGCACTATGTCGTATTCAAATGGCGTAATCATGCTATCATGTAACCAACCACACTTTGCGCATTTAATCCTCATCATAAACCTCCATTATTCCTGTACAGTTTTACAACAGTAGATCCACCTAATGTAACGTATTTCCTTTATCAATGCCTTATATAGGGACATTTTACGCACAAGTAGCTCATCATACCCCCACTCATCAAGCACTTTTTTGAGTGCAAACGCGGCCATGTTTATAATAAAAAACGTTGCCAGCGCGACAATAAGTAATGGTTTGTTAGTTTTCATTAATAGTTCTCCCCGGGACATTTTTGGTTCGGGCATACAGTATCCATTCCATCATTCTCTGGGAACCATGCTCCGCAATCCGGGCAAAACTCGTCTTCGTGTTCTTGGTACCAGTCGATAAAGTCCAGATTAGTATCAAAATCTTTGTTAATTAATACCATATCCGATTCTGGTACCCATGCCATCCCACCATCAGCAGTGTTGGGATCTTTTCTTTTAAAATCTTTCACCCCTTTACCAAGAAGCATTACAGAAAAGTCGCTTTGGCTTCTTTCAACTAAAAGAACTTCACGTCCTCCAAAACTTTCTCGCCATGAGCTTTCATTAGCAAAAAATCTAGGCCCTGTTTGTTTTGGCTTTTCTTTGATAGTTAGAATACGAGCCCGACAGCCAATAGTAAGTCGTTGTTTCTTTTTCATCATAATTCTCCTATAGACCGATTAGAAACCATTTTGCACATAATCCCAGCATAAATTGCATGCTCTACAAGTTCTATCTGATGCTGACTCACCCTCGCACATACAAACCAAATCTTGGCCACATATTGGACAGATTCTGACATTGACACAGCGTTTTTCGTATTCACGCTGTTTGACTTTCTTAAGTATCTCAGCTTTTTCTTTTTCCGTGACATACTTTCCTCTAATTTGCATTCCCAGCAAAATAGCCTTAATACTTGTGTTCATCATAATCCTCCCCCATTGTCTTTCCACTATAAATGTTCTGGTTTTATCGCAAAAACTGCTTATAAAATTTATTGTACTTAACCATACTATGCATTACTTTCCTACAGTTTTTACATGTAACTTTCTTACCAGACCGTTTTGCGTGACTTATGTTTATTCCACACATCGCTAAATATTCCCTATTAATCCCCTGCCTCAAATGTACTTTGTTAAGTTTGCAGAACATATTATAGTCCTCCCATTGTAAATGCTCTAAGTATTAGTTCGTACATTAGTTTATCGTTGGTAGGGTCCAGTTCGTTATCTATTATATGATCTTCTACCTGCTGTATGATCTGGCCTACGATTGGCCCAGGTTTTATACCTACGATCTCCATTACTCTTTTTCCACTTACCAGCTTTTTTGGTTTTTTAGTTACTTGGTCATGCCACTTCTCTGTAATTTCATATACCCGCTTCATTTCTTCTTCAAACTTGCCTTTATGTTTGAACTTTTCACCTCGACAAAACTCGTCCACTCTGGCAACCTCGGCCAGTACATCAAAATTCCCACTACCTACAAGTCTGGCAATTTTAGACGGCTTCATCTCTGATAGGTAGTGTAGTTTCATATGGTTTGCAGCTGCAAATACAATACTTTCTTTATGATACAGGCTGAATTTAAGCCTATCACATATATCGGCTGCCATCTTTGCACTATGGTATTCATGTCTTTTATAAGTAGGGTTTCCATCTATTTCTTCGAAAGTGACACATTTGCCTATATCATGTAAAAGGACAGCTATCTTGTAGATAGGATCTCCTTCCTTCATTAGATTAAGACATGCTATCACATGACCAAAAACGGTCGGGCTTTCAGGATGATACTCCATATTGTGTTCAAAGCATTTCATATCCCATACTTCCGGAAGTATCAGCTTAAGTAATCCTAAATCATCAAGTATAAGTATAAATCTTGCAAACTGAAGACCGGACTTTTTAGCAGCTTTTATTATTTCCACACGTATTCTTTCTGGTGTGACCTTATGTATGAGTTCAGATAGATCTATTACAGCTTGCTTGGTTCTTTCGCCCAAAAAAAAACCTTCGAAGGCTGCAAATCTCGCTGCCCGTATCATTCTTAAGTGATCTTCTTGAAATCTCTTATAGGGATCTCCTACTGCTCTAACCAGCTTACTTTGTATGTCTGCTGTGCTACCTACATAGTCTATAAAAACTCCATTACTATCGAGACCAAGAGCATTTATAGTGAAATCTCTTCTGACAACATCCTGCTTGAAATCATTCACTATTTCTACACTGTCAGGGCGTCTACCATCCTTATACTCACCATCTGAGCGAAACTGAGCCACTTCAAACATAAACTCGGCCCATCTGACTGTGAGTATACCAAAGTTTTTGGACTTTCCTATATTGTAGGCCGTAAAGTTCTTTTCCAGGATTTCTATTGGGCAATTAGTGGCTATATCCACATCATTACTTACTTTATCAAGCATAAGATCTCTCGGTGTGCCTCCCACTATGTAAGCCTTATATCCAAGCTCTTCTATTCTTTTCAGGAGGTCTATACCAGTATCTAATAGATTGTTAGTTTTCATAGCTCTCCTTCATCCTCCTCCCACTCCTCGTAGAGTTCTCCTTCTATGTCTACGATTTTGAAACTGGTACGTATTTTTAATCCAAAGGTACTAAATTCTTTTTGAAAAAATATACCTGGATAATCATCATCTATCCAGTAATATGTGTCATGATCTATTTCGTACGACTCTTCGTCTGCCATAACAATAGTATGATTTTGAGCATGAAATACATCCACTTCCTTATAAGTACCGTACTCATATCTTACTGGTACAACTAAACATAATATTACACTAAGTGCCGTAACTACTATTAAAACTGTAAAACCGCACCACATTATCTTTTCGCCTATTATTTGATTCTGGTGTTGTTGATTCCGAACACTAATACCAGACAACAGTTTGTGACGGCTATATCCTTGTAAAGTCATGTTATATCCGAATGCAATAGCCATTATGCTTACGGATATAAGTATTATTGATATTAGCATTATCATTATAAGATCCTTCTATTTATTCTATATTACACCTATAATCTACCTTCTTCGTAATGTCCGGTACCACTATCTTGCCGCCTTTGATTATTAGCATAGCTGATCCTTCTTCGCAGTTTAAATCTTCAAGCCACTCTAAGGGATTATCTACACCACCAGTAAGGGCTTCAACAAACTTCGTGGTTTCATTCGTGTGTGTATCTAACCAGGCTATGAGTTCTTTTTTAGTGAGCTCGATTATAATTATTTCACCATCTGCCTCTACTAATATGACATGATAAATTTCTTCTGCCATCTCCTGGTCCTCCTGTATATCTTTTATATTACGAAAGTACTCATCAAAAAAAAAGCCGGGAGTCGTTGTAACGACCCCCAGCCTTACTTAACAGTCATAACCTGCAAGCGTTTACTTACCTATATTGATTAATGGCGTGGCCTGTGAGGCGCCGTCGGTAATAATGATCGTGTTTCCGTCTATTTTATCGTACAATTTGAGCTTGGCCTCAATTTCTCTCAGCCGGAGATACTCTTTGGTCAACGACTTGCCCATCACAAGATTATATGTGGCTTCTGCCTCGGCTTCTGCTGCCCTCGTGATCTTCATTTGCTGAGCGATCTTCAATCTGTTCTTCACTTGTAGTAGCTTGATGGCCTGAGTGGCTTTCTCCCTGCCGATCTCAATCTCTCGCTCTTTCTTAAGGGTCATAGCCCTGGTAATGACGGGGGGATAATCAAGGTTGGAAGTTACCACCATTGTGATCTCAACTGGAGTACCTTTAACAGCAAGCAATAATTCGTCACGGATAGCCTTTTCGATCTCTTTCCTGTTCTTTCGGATGTCCGTGGTGTTATACCTTGATACGATACTACGAGCAATGGATACGGCAGGCTTTTGGACATAGGTGTTGTATAGATGCCCAAACGCAAGTCTACCGGAGTCGCCGATCCATCTGATCTTTGCGCCTTGGCGCTTTAGAACCGCCTTGAGACTTTTACCGTCCTGGATTTTGAGCCTGGATCTTATTTCGAGATCAAATTTCATATTCAAATCGTCCAAGCACAGCACTTCCATCTTCTCCGTTTTTGTGACCTCTTCCATTGACACCAATATCATACGGTCTCTATTATAGGCCGTGTGGTTACCCGGCTGCAACACTTTACCGGTTAAACCATCAGGGGTTTGAACCATACCAATATATCCAGGCGGCACACGCTCGGTACATCCGGCGAACACGATAAACAATGCTAAAACTGCAATAAGTGTCATAAATCTTGTAAATATTTTCATGGGAATATCCTCCTATTCCTGTTTAAGGTTATTGGTTTTGATACTTTTTCTTGATTTCATCAAGATAAGCATCTGCCTCTTCCTGCTCAGCCTTGAAGCCTTCGTCCTGTTTTTTCAAGAACGGATCGACTTTAGCCTCGGCTTCCTTTTGGATCTCAGCCGGTGTCTTCATATCCGGCGCTTTGTCTACATATTCCATTACGCCGATGTCTGAAGGCAGTTCTTGCGGTGGTGTTCCTGGGCCAAATGCGCTGAGGGTAGCAAATAAAAATGCAGCCAAAACGAATGATTTAAACGCTAACCATTTCGTATATGACTTCCATAATCCGTCCTCATCTCGTAAGCTTACATAGAGCCTATAGACGGCTATCAATACCCACACACCAAGTAGGATGTAGATAAGGATCTTTAGAAACATTACCCATCCTACTAACCCAGTGCCGATGTTCAGCAACCAATCTAACATATTATCCCTCCTTTCTGTTTTTTAGACAAGTTTTATATAGATATACAGTAGGCGTACATCTTATTTTCCTATTGTATACCATATGATACTTATCTTGTTAACTAGTCCACACTTCCCACACACAAACTTTGAATTTGATCTCTTCCAATTAGAAGACACTTGTCTGGAAGGAACAACGTCATATTTGAACGGAGTTGATGTACTATCGTGCATATGCCCACACTTTGCACATTCTATTCTCATTTTCTTACCTCCTTTTAAGTTTTTCTATAACCTTCTCCTATGCTTGTGTAGTTTTACGGCGGTATATGTCCTTAATATAAAGCACCTCATATTTTAATGTTTTAAATAAAGATTGACTGCTTATTAATAGTTCACCATATTCCCACTCATCAAGCACTTTTTTAAGTATAAATGCCGTCATATTTACAATAAAAAATAATAGTAGTGCAACAATAAGCAATGGTTTGTTAGTTTTCATCATAATCCTCCCCTGGACATTTCTGATTTGGACATACAGTATCCATTCTATTTTCATTTATTCACCTCCTCCGTTGCTGAACGCTATCTGGGATAGACTTTTTCCGTCCCAGGCCC
>LAZR01002195.1_pt1 | contig 11565 bp, 26 predicted proteins | sample 329461 | NCBI WGS metagenome assembly LAZR01 (sample SAMN03002196, study PRJNA259156) | marine sediment metagenome | biome: sea floor; feature: Hydrothermal impacted sediments; material: marine sediment; isolation source: Loki non-amplified sample from Loki's castle hydrothermal vent sediment ...
ATATTTATCTTTTTGTTTTTTAATTTTCTTAATTTTTTAAAAATAATGCAAATTCTAATATTTTTCATAGACTTATTATTATTAAACTAATGAAAATGAGTTTCTAAAATGTCAAAAATTCAAAAATTCACTTTTATTGTATGTTCTGAAATTTATAAATATGAAGCTATGGATACAGTAATTAATTTAGGAGAAGCTATTATAAAAAAGGGGCATAAAATTATAGGAATCTTTCTATATGGAAGTGGAGTATATAATGTTAAAGAGAGAGATATAACAGCTACTTCTATTCGTAATTTACCAAGCCGCCTTGGAGAATTTTGTAAAAAAAATGATGCTAAATTAGCAGCTTGTAGTACTTGGATAAGTTTTAGTGGTATGACTCCAACAGAATTCATAAAAGGTGCATGTCAAGAGGGCTTAGGTGGGCTTTCAGATTTAATCGCGAGATCAGATAAAGTCATATTTTTTGGTCCTGGAGGATAATGCAATGGTAAAGTCAATAGTAATTATTTGCGAGGAATCTCCATTTGGAAAAAATTCAGTAGTAGAATCAATCAGAATGGCTACAGGATTACTGGCTATAGGTGATATTGATGATGTTAAAGTTATTCTATTGAAAGATGCTATATATTTCTTAAATAAAAACTTAAATCCAGAAACAATAAACGTTGATAATTTTGATAACATTATAAGGCTAGTAGAACTTTCGGGAATTGAAATTTTTATTCATGATGATGCTCTAAAAACAGCAGGACTAGAACCTTCAGATTTAATACTTAATGATAACGTAAACGTTGTTGACATAAAAAAAATTTCAGAACTAATATTAGAAGCTGATATGAGTTTTAGATATTAAAATGGAAGATGAATATTTATGAATGAAAAGAATACGATAGTTTATTTATATGGCTTTAGTACACGGCGGGATGATCTTTTAGAAAGCTTAATTAAAATTTTAAATGAGCAGATTCAGCAAAAAGTAAACACCAGCATAATTTTAATTCAAGATGGAGTTATCGGTACATCCCAAAAAAGTAAAATCCCACTTGCCTTAGAAAAGTTAATAAAATTACCCATAACTATTTATGCAATAATTCCAGATATGCAGGCTCGAGGGATAGATTCAATAGATTTAAGAAATAATATCAAAGCAATTGATTATGAAGATCTTGTAGATATTTTAGTAGCATCTCCGAAAATAGTGTCATGGGTATAACTCTTATCTGCTAAATTAAAAAGTTTCTTAAAGGTTATTTATTAATAACAAATTATTCAAAAAAGAAAAAAAAAATTAAGAGATTTATAACTCAACTGTTTTTTCTCCTAAATAAAATAAGATTGCTGTTAATAATCCACCTATTACTCCCCCATAAAATCCGGCTCCAAACCACCACCACCAATCTTCTTCCCATGCAACTGCTGCAAAAACAATGCCGTTTATTATTGTAAGGATGAACGCTCCAACAGAAATAAAAACGCCATACTTAACATATTTTCTATCTGGAATTTTATCAGGGAATCTAAGAATGAGAACCGATATTAATGTGCAATAGATGAGTAAAATAGCATTTATTAATATAGGTACACCTACTAAGCTCCAAGCCCATACTGCACCGTATACGTATACACCTAGATAGTAGTTAGAACCGTTAAATCCAGAGAAGGGGGTTGCCAAAAGCAATATCCAGCTAATAGCACTAGTGATAAGTGCTCCAATAAAATAGGGTACTGTTTGATCTTCTGCCATTTCAATCAATTCTAAACTTTTTTTTTGAAAATTATCTACTTTTTAATAATAATTTAGGTTCATTCTGTTATTTAAACATTTATTTTATAATTATAAAATATATGGTATTAATCATTACAAGCGTTTAATGCCTCTTTTGGTGATATCTGAATAGTTGATTCAATGATTCTATGTTTTTTTGATAGGAAATCATTCATTTTAAAAACAAATTCTTCTGGAGTAACGTCCAATTTATTACCATCTATGCTTATATGGGCGGAATATACTAGCATGCCCGGAATAATAGTCCAGAGGTGAACGTCAGATAATTCAATAATTTCTCCAAAATTTTTTTTTAAATCCTCATTAATGGTATCAATATTTAATCCTTTTGGAGTCATTTCAAGTAAGATACGCGTTGATTCCTTCAATATCCCATACGCCCAATAAAGTATTACAATTGAGATTCCAATACTTACTATAGTATCTAAAATAAAAAAATCGGTAAAAATTATAATAATTGCTGCGATTACAATTCCTATTGAAGAAGCAGCATCTGCTATCATATGATAAAACACACTCCTTATATTTAAATTAGTGTCTTGGCTCCCATGAAGAATTACAATACTAGTTATGTTTACACCAAGTCCGATAAAAGCAACTATTAACATGTAAAACCCAGCAATGTCTTGTGGATTTAAAAATCTAAGAATTGTTTCATATATTATTATACCGACAATCACAAGGAGAAATAGACCGTTGATAAAAGCCGCTAGAACTTCTGCTCGATATAATCCAAAAGTTTTATGGTGACATGGTGGTTTTCTAGCAATAAATATAGCTAATAAACTAATCGATATAGCAAAGGCATGAGTAAACATATGGCCAGCATCACTAATTAAAGCAATGCTATTTGTAAAAAATCCTCCAATTATCTCCAAAATCATGACAATTGTTGTAATTGTCAGCGATAATAACAGTTTTCTCTTTTCTACTGAACGAAATTGAAATAAATGATCAGTATAAGCGCTTTTTTCTATTTTAGTCTCAGTCATCATGAATAATATATTTGAAAGAGGATTTACTATTCAATTTTATTCTTTTTTCTCTGCTTCTCTTCTCGTCTCTTTTTAGTTACACAATATACTGGTCCTTGTTGCAATGTTACATAACAAGAATTGCAACTAATACATTTTGCAGGTGAAAGATCACCACTTTTCCATCGATTAGGAAGGTTTGGTTCATAAATTAATGGTCTCGACATTGAGATAAAATCAGCAGTCTTTTCACTAAGTATTCTTTCAGCCGATATTGGATTTCTGATCCCCCCCATTAAAATTAAAGCACAATTATTCATATTAGGTTTAATTTTATTGATAGTTGGTAGAAAATAATTTTCATCTTCTGGAGATTTGATATTACGACTTGGATATGGATTTTTAAAATACATCGTAGTTTCTTCTCCACCACCACTTGGTTCAATAGCATCAAAACCATTATCTGAAAGAATTTTAGCAAACTCAGCACCTTCCTCTAGGGATAATCCGTTTGGAATAAAATCTTGCGTTTGTAATTTTATTGTTATCGGAAAATTTTTTCCGAGTTCATCTCTGAGTCCATTAAAAATATCGATTAGAATTTTTGCTCGGTTTTTAACGCTTCCCCCAAATTCATCTATTCGTTTGTTCGTATGAGGGGAAATAAAGTTACAAAGGAAATAACCATGGGCAGCATGTAATTGTACCATATCATATTCACATTCATAAGCTCTCTTCCCTGCATCAATAAATTTGCTTGTAAGGGTTCTAATCTCTTCAATTGTTAACTCCCGTGGCGTTAATCCTGTCCTTTTAAATGAAATCGCTGAAGGTGCGACAGGGAGATATTTTGGGTGATATCCTTGACGTCCAGTGTGAGCAATTTGAGCAGCAATTTTAACATCGGAATATTCATGGACAGCTTTCACTAATTTTTTCTGTCCAGGAATAAATGAATCATCATATAAACAAGCTTGATAAGCGCTCGCAGTACCACCTGGATCTACGGCTGTGAAAGCTGATATTATTAATCCTGTCCCACCGTGAGCTAAATCTGTATAGATGTCTAAAATTCTATCACCTATATATCCATATTTTTCTGTTGCTCTTTCGTAAGTGGCTGAACGCACTATACGATTCTTAATCTGAACATTTCCTATTTTTTCAGGACTAAATAAAGTTTTCAATTCCATTTGAAATACATTTCTGTACTTAATTATTTATTAATTATAGATTTAGATTTTAAAAAATAAAAAAGTATCCTTTAGAGGTAACTTTTAGATTTTTTGTCGTTTTTGACCCTTCTGCAAAGATTTGTTCTTTTGAATTTATTTCTGAAAGAAAATTTGTAAGAATTGAAATCCAGAAAAATAGAATGAAAATAAACTCCATGATCATCTTTTTATTGTTTTTTGACTTAAAAACTTCATAAAACATAATTTTAGTTAGAATTCCAATAGAAAATGATCATAATCTTCTGTATAAAAGATTCAAAAAAAAGATAACTTTTATATTTCTTAATCCCAAAAATAAATATTAATTTATAATTACAAAACAAAATTTTTTTTAAACAAAAAAGGAATTAATAATGGAAAATAGAACATATCCTGAATTTAGCGCTCGTTATCCACTACTTCTCACTACCTTTATGAAAAGGCCTGTGAAGATCTATCCAAATGAGATAGGCATAGTTTATAGAAATCATGTCACTGGTGAATATCAGCGTTTTACATGGCTTGAGTGGTATAAGCGTACATGCCGTTTAGCAAATGCCTTGAACTCCCTTGGTGTAAAGTCAGGGAAGATTGGTAATCCGGGTGATAGAGTTGCAACTATGGCTCTTAACACGCATAGACATCTAGAACTTTACTATGCTGCGCCTTGTAGTGGAGCAGTGCTCCATCCAATTAATGTTAGACTCGCCCTAGACCATATAATCTATACAATAAATCATGCTGAGGATAAAGTAATATTCTTTGATGATCTACTTCTATCCTTGGTTGAAGCTATCTACGACAAGATAAAAAATACTGTAGAGAAGTTTATATATATGTCGGATAAACCAGGACTGCCTGATACAAAGATAGAGAACCTCTACGAGTATGAAGAGTTGCTTAAACAAGAGCCTGATGAATTTGAGTGGCCATATTTAAGTGAGGATAACTATGCTACTCTTTGTTATACTACTGGTACGACAGGGCTCCCTAAGGGGGCTATGTTCACTCACAGAGCGCTTTATCTTCAGACTCTACACATATATGCTTTTTATTATTTTAGAAATGATCCAAAACGTGTCCATCTAGGTGAGAATACTATTCCTATGATACTCACGCCTTTATTTCACATCCATGCCTGGGGTGCACCTTTCGGCTATGTCTTTCAGGCTGAAAAAATAATCCTTCCTGGCACATTTACCGTCGAAGGTTTTTGCGAGTTGGTACAAACCGAAAAGGTAACATATGTAGCTGTGGTCCCAACAATTCTAGCTATGCTTATAGAATATAAAGATATTGATAAATATGATTTATCCAGCCTTGTAGATGTTGGTGTAGGAGGGGGAGCTCTTCCTCTAGGATTAAAAACAAAGGTCGAGAAGAAGTTTCCTGCATTTACCGCAACTTCAGGATATGGTATGACTGAAACTGCCCCGGTTACTATAATTGCTTTTGTAAAGAAATATATGGAGAACTGGACGAAAGAAAAACTGGATCAAGTCAGAGTTAAGACGGGTTTACCCCTTCCTGGGCTTGAAGTTGAAGTAGTCGACGAGAATGGGAAACCAGTTCCTCATGACAATAAAACCTTAGGACAGATTGTTATTCGTGGTCCTTGGGTGATGGAAAAATACTATAAAAATCCTGAAAAGACAACTGCTGTTTGGTATGATGGATGGTTTCATACGGGAGACATGGCGAAAATCGATGAAGAGGATTTCATAGTGATTGCTGATAGGATGTCAGATATCATCAGGAGCGGTGCTGAAATGGTACCTACTGTGTTACTTGAAAACTTAACCTCTATGGCTGATTTTGTGCTTGAAGCTGCTGTTGTGGGGGTTCCTGACGAAGTATGGGGAGAAATAGCTATGGCGGTTGTGAAGCTTATACCTAATTCCAATAAAAAGGAAGAGGACCTTATAGAATTCCTTAAAGTTGAAGGTGTGGAGAAAGGAAAGATAACAAAATGGATGCTACCCAAACTAGTAGCAATTGTTGATGACATCCCTAAAACGAGTGTAGGAAAGTATAACAAGAGAGAGATAAGGAGGACTCTTGATAAGTTTCTAGAGAAAGCTAAAGATATGAAAGGAACTTAAATGGAATTTAACTTTTTCTCAATCTTAAAAAAAAAGTTATTTTTTCTTCATTACTTTCTAGAATCTCAAATCCTAAGCTTTTAGCTAAATTCGAAAAGTATTCTATATTTTGTTGTTTATTCCATAATACTCCATAACCCGTATTTTCTTCAAGTTTTATTTTATTATGAAAGGTTGTTTCGCATACATCAACAGCATTAAAAAATTTCACGTTATCAATTTCCCTCATAACAAATTTATTGAATCTTTAAACTATTAAAAATTTTCTAAAAAGATAGAGATAATTGTCTTTGGTAGATTAAGAGAATTATTTAAAAGGATAAATTTTAAAGTTGAGGCTTAAGAAAAAGAAAGTAAACTTGATGCTCCTGTTTTAGGATTTAACTTTCTCAATAATTTGCATCAATGTATCATAATTCACAGCTCCACCAAATTTATGTAAAACTTGACTTCCTTTAACAAAGAGAGTTGTAGGAATTGACGTAATTCCGTAATATTGAGCAATTATTGAGTTTTCATCGACATTTACTTTCGCAAAAATGAAATCTTTTGAATTTTTTTCATGAGCCTTCTTAAAAACTGGGGCATATATCTTACAAGGAGCACACCAAACTGCCCAGAAATCAATAATTACTATTTTTTCAGGGAAATTTTTTAATAATTTATTGAATTCCTCCTCATTATTGATTGTTATAATTTCTTTTGGGATCGATTGAAGCTTCAATTACTTTTCCGCTTTTCTAAGCTTGATTATTTCTAATTCATGATCTGACATTTTTGGCTTGAATATTCTCTTACAAATTCTAAAAAAGGTAAGAATAAAACGTTCTATATTCTTCTTATGTTAAAGAAATAAAGAATTTTATTTAAACACAGTGATTATTGAACAAAATGCACGTTATTAGAACGAATTATCAAAATTATTAAAAATTTTAAATTTTATCATCGGCAAATGTGAAAAACTAGGCCCTCACTTTTTACATTATAAGCATTAGTTGGATCCTTTATTAAAAGAGCAAAACAATATGACGATGTGGCTGTCGTTCCATATGATGGAGATAAAAGGTTTGGAACATCTATAATATATATGCCCTATAGTTTTTTTAAAAAATTTGAAACACATGATTAATAATATAAAAACTGGCGTTAAAAATTATCAACTTATAAGTGTAAGTATAGTTAATACTGATAGCCGAGAGCTGATTGAGGCGTATCGGATTTCTAGGGGTGTAAAAATAAACGGGAGACCAGTTATATGAAGAATGGCATCATGGAATGAAATTAAAATCGAAATTGATAGATCAAAAGAAAATCATAAAATTGAAAAAAAAATTATGACAGAATTCAATTCTGAAATTATTAATTTTTTAATAAAAAATTGTAAAGAATACAAAATTTGGGAGATAATTTCTAGAGAAGAGACAAATAAAAAAATTCAATCTTCTTCATGCTCTTCAAGATAAACGGTATATTTTTTACTCGGATCAACAAGTCCTTCTTTAATAAAGGAATTAGGGATATGAAAAATATAGTAATCACCATGTTTAGCTGGTTTTTTTGAAAACTTAATAACTTTCTTCTTTAAATGGATATCCTCTTTTTCCATATTTTGAACTAGCTTTTCAAACATAAAAAACTATTCCTTTCTATAGAAAGAACCATGTAGAGAATCATAGAAAGATTTAAATATGAAAATGTTTTCTATGATATTATAGAAAGATTCATATAAAGAACTATAGAAAGAAATGAAATAAAATGTCAAAAATAAAATTACAAAACCAGAAAATTCAAAAGATGAGAAATTATCATTATATTTCAATTCCAAAAGCCTATATTGATAACGGTCTACTTTCGACGAAAAAAAGATACAAAGTTCTTTTAGAAGAAATGAGAGAAAAGACTCAAGAGCCTAACAATTCTGAAAATCAATTAGAGACAGCAACGGAGGAGAGTTCTTAGTTGTCAATCGAAGCTGATCAATTAGCTAATTCTAAAAAAGAATTAATATGCATGGGATGTGATAGTACCAACATTCCGGGTGAACCTAATGAGACTTCTGCACCTTTTTATGAAATCGAAGTATGGAATGACTCCATGACAGATAAAGAGGAAAAAGAAATCTATTGTTCAGAATGTTTGTCTAACAATTTGAGTGAAGATCCTTTAGCAATATATTCAGTAAAACAAATTTGGTTTTCTGATTATGATTTAAAAATGAGGAGGGATAAATAAAATGTCAGAAATAGACTCCTGGTTTAACAATAATAAGGACATTCAAGGCAATCCTATTGATTGGATTGATCAAAAAACTTTAACTGAAATGAAATTCTTCCGGGCAGAAAAGTTAACCAATCTTACTAAATCTCTTGATCTTCTTCATGACAATAACAAATTAGAGGCTTTTCTATCGATCCTAACAGAAGAACAAAGAAACAAGCTATATGACCATCCTATTCTAAAAGAATTTGATCTTCTCCCCTAAACAAGGTGATATTATATGAATTGTATGAATAAAAAATATTTTTTTGAAGGAAGAGAAATGAGCTACTCCCAAGTGCATTATTTAATGAGAAAGAGAATTCCAAAGCCTTTAAAATGTCCAATTTGTAATGAAGAAAAAAAATTAGAATTAACAAATTTAGATCAAGAATATTCTGAAAATATCGATATGTGGATGTGGAAATGTCATTCTTGTCATATTGAATATGATCATAAGCAAGGAGTTATCCTTCCAGCATGGGAGAATAAAAAACATTCAGAGAAAACAAAAGAGAAAATGTCAAATTCTCATAAAGGGAAAAAACTGAGTGAAGAACATAAAAAACATATCTCTGAAGCTACTTCAAAAAGATTTCAAAAACTAGAAGAAAGAACAAAGGCATCAGAAAGAACTAAAAATCAATACAATGTCTATAAATCAACACATCCTCCAAGAGCCTGTAAATCTTGCGGGAACCTTTTTAAACCAATTCGAAAAAGGCATTTCTTCTGTTCAAAGGAGTGTAGGTACCAATATAGATATAATAAAACGAAAGGAGATTTACTTCCGTAGGTGATAACCAAGATGTCTGAGATTAATTTAATTAAATCTGATCAAGAAAGGGAAGCTAATAGTAAGCGACTAAAAGAGCTTTTTACTTTAGAAAATGCGTCTAAATATTATAAAAAATACAGCGAAGATAATTCTTATACGTGTACGTGGGTTTCAGGATTAGAGGGAGAATTGATCCAATTTGCTTACAACTTTGGAGATGAGATTGTAATAGAACGAATTCATATTGATGATTTGGATGATGCTGGAGACTGGGAACACATGGGATATCAGCATGGCACTGAAATGATTTTTTCAGTAAAGGATCTTAAGGATTTAATACAATTCATGGAGGTTTTCTAAATGGAATGCTTTAATTGTAGTCAAGAGTATGTTCCAGAAAATAATGAAAGGCTCATTGCCGGATCGAGAGTATGTCCAAGCTGTAAAGATGCTTTTGATGAGATGCAAAAAATCCGAGAAGCACTTCAAACCTTAGAAAAATACTCAAATTTAGACAAACACGGAAAAGATCGATTACGACATCATAGAATTTATACGTGTTTTTCTAATGCTGTAAAAGAGCAATTTTCAGTAACGCTAAAGAAGTTTATCAAACAATTCGATCTCTATGAAAGTTCAGAAGAATTCATTCCAGGAAACAACAAAGAAGAAATGGAAAAATTAGAAAGATTGAGGTGTTTCTAAAGTGGCTAAATTGTTTCCTGAAATAGACCGAGTAATAATAAGAAAAGTTGTTAAAAATCCTAATATTAAAGAAGTTATTTGTTTTGATGATAAAGGAAATCAGAGTTTATGTTTGGACCTTCATGTTAATGAGCTTATAACCTTAAGAGATGCACTTAATGATTTCTTAGGGAATTCAAAAAACTTTCCAGTGGAGACATAAAGAGATGCCAGTAGATGTAAAGATTGGAAGTATGGAGCATCAATCATTAGATATATTGAAAGAAATATTAGTTAAATTATTTCCAGAATCAGATTGGAAAAATTGCAATTATAATGATCTACTTTCTTTTTGCTCTAATAAAACCTGGTCCTACTTAAAGGAACATTATCCTGAGAAAATGTTTCAACTCTTGGAAAATAAATTAATCTGTCCTGAGAGTTGGACAAAAGTTCAGAAGGCAGAATTCTTAGGAATCAAGTTGGGGGCGATCTAAAATGGAGATTAAAGGATTTATTCCACAAAAACCGAAAGATTGTTCTGAATGTAGATTTTTTGGGAAAAATGGAGAACATCTTATAACAGGTAAAGCCCATTTTCCTTCATTATGCGAAAAAGACTTGCTATGGTTTATATGTAAAGGAAATGAGGGGATCTAAGCAAAATGGCTGAAAAAAAATTTAATTTGAGCATGGCAGAAGCAAGGGACTTAGTCTGGAAGGAAATAATGCAAGAAGATAAAGAAAACTTTACTGATTCTTTTAGGAATCAAGTTCTTTTGGTAATCCAAGCAATAAGGGAGGTCTAATAAAAATGGCTGAAAAAGTAATTAAAAAAAAAAGAATGAGAATAAGTTTTGAAATAAATGCAGATTGTTACGGTGCAGAAGGAGTGACTGAAATTATCGCTCGATTCCTTAGAAGTCAACCTTTCATATCTAAAGATGTAAGATGGGATGAGGTAGATTAAAAAATGGCTTGTATATTCAAGGAAGATGGTATTTGTTATAATGTTGATATGATTTCAGGTGAAGAATGTATATTTCCTAATAATAAGAAATGCCCGGAAACATACCAGAATATTGATGAGGATGACTTTTAAAAATGCCAGATAAAGAAATTTATAACTTAAAATTGACTCAAAATCAATTTGAATTAATGTTTAAGATTTTTGAAGAAGTTGGAAACATGAGTAAAGAGCATTGGAAAATATTTTACAAATTAGAAGACTTGGAGCCAGTTTAATCATGTTTGTTAATGTTTTAATTGACTATGAAAAAGAATTTTCTCGAGCAGAGCACGAGAAACTTAATTGGTTTATCAATGAATCATTGATCCAATCGACGAATTTACCAAATTCAGAATTCAAGAATATGAAAAAGGCAATTAGAATGGTAAATTTCAAATAAGAACAATGTATTTTTTAAAGGATAATTTAAAAATAAATTCAAGATAAAAACAAAATAGTGTAAAGAAGAGGAGGATAAATAAGAGATGGATAAAATTAATGTAATGAATTTAAAGAATATAGCTCATCATTATCATGAGATTGAAGGATTACTTATGCATACATATAAACATGAGAAAAATACAGGATATTATGTTATAATATCTTTTGATATGAATGATAATGAAGTTGGAAGATCAAATTTTTTAAACTTTAAAAAAGAATCAATTAAAATGTAAAAGGTTAAAAAAATGGAAGAAGAAATTAAGGTATGTAATCAAAGAGAGTCTAAATATACTAATGGATGTGGTGGATCTA
>LAZR01002196.1_pt1 | contig 11563 bp, 8 predicted proteins | sample 329461 | NCBI WGS metagenome assembly LAZR01 (sample SAMN03002196, study PRJNA259156) | marine sediment metagenome | biome: sea floor; feature: Hydrothermal impacted sediments; material: marine sediment; isolation source: Loki non-amplified sample from Loki's castle hydrothermal vent sediment ...
CGCCGTGATCGTGATCAATATCTTAAGATCGTTAAAAAACATGATCTTCTTTAAATTCTTGCATACGTTTAAATTTATTAAAATTTGAATATTATTCTCTTAATTCATTTTTAATATTTTATTATCGATGCTATTCCCATTATAATAGATCCTACTGTGATTAAATTTCTCATAATTGTGTTTTACGGTTTTAAAATAGCATATTGGTAATCCTACGAAGTAATTTAGATAATATTGTTCTCTAAATCTTTTTTAGAGTATACAGTTCTGGTTTCTGAACGTTCTTAGAATTATTATAATTCAGTGTAATTATGATCATTCAAAAATCCTCTTAATAGGTAGCTTTAATAAGTTAGATGAATCAAATAATTTTATTGAATCATAGAAAAAATTAAGTATCAATATTATTATTAAGTAATTAATAATAATAATAATAAGAAAAAAACTAATAACAAATGAATGGAGAATGGGTCATTTTGAAACATGATACAATTGTTGAATCAGATAAGGATTTAAAAGTCATTCTTGAACTTGCTAAGAAATATGACGATAAAGAAATTACTATTTCTAAAATTCCTTCAGCTACATTTTCTTTCTATTAAAGCTTTAAGTTAATGAAAAAATTAACATTTACTTTTAAATATAGTCTTCCTCCAGGATTAAGGAAGAAAAAAATTCAAAATAAAGAAAATATATTGACATATCCTCTAATTCCTGTAAGATTTTATTCAAAAACCGTGAAAACAACCGTAATTGAAGCTCTACTTGATTCTGGTTCAGATATGGTTCATACTAATAGAAGTATTGTTTCTTTTCTAAATTTACCAAAAGGAAAGAAGATAGAGAGCGCGGGTATGGGAGGAAAATATATGACTTATAAAACTAAAGTAGGCTTGATATTGGGAAGAGGAGGAAGAGAAGTTGATTTTGGTTATGTTAATGCTGTATTCCCTGAAGAAGAAAAAGATGTACCAGTTTTGATTGGTAGAATTCCTGTCTTTGAAGAATTCCAGATAATCTTTGAGGAAGATAAAAAGAAATTTAAGTTAATACCAAAAGAAGAATTCTTGGAAAAAAAGAAAAAAAATTCTAAGAAATGAAACTAACCCCCTTCTTCAATAATAGACCTCCAAACAATTTGGAATTGGGGAGATTTTTTGGTAAAAAGAACTTATTCACGGACGTATCTAACTTAAGGATATACAGAAAGTTTAAAGTTCAGGATATCGATTTATTATTAGACGTAATCCATGATAAACTTATTCCTAAATCTGTAACAGGGTCATGGGATAAAGCATCTATAGCTAAGGACGCTTTAAAAGCTCTAGGTAATTTTAGAGCGCACTTCTATCTAAAAGAAGAACTCAAAATGATGAGAAGGCAGAGTACAGCAGGATATGATAGTGACGGATACCCACTTGGATGGAGGTCGAGAAAAATGCGGAAATTACAAACCGAAATCCTGTGGTTGCAACAACGCGGAAGGTGTGCGATATCTGGAGAACCTATCGTTCTAGGTCGAGATAAAGTCGCTCGTCATCATATCGAATTTGACAAGACAAGAAGTGCCATTAAGGATTTAGTATTAGTCAAGGACAAGTATCATGGAGCTATCAAAGAATATTCACATAAACAGACATGGATAGATAACTTACTACAAGCTAAAAAAAGTTTCGAGGCAGGACGACCACCTATTCATTGGAGATTTCTTACCCCAGGAGCAACAACCTCGTTTTTACGAGACACATATGGAAGCATAGACGTTAATGGTGTTGTAAAAAGAGTTTATTTATGGAGATCGGATTTAAAGTATTATTTATAATTATTTTTTTTAGCTTTTTATTAATTCTTAGAAGTCAACGAGATCGATTCTTCGATTTAGCCATAAATTTTGCAATTCTTTTTGATTCTCATCTTCACTTTCAAGGTATAGATCTAATATATCTTCCATGAATTGAATTCTTTGCTTTCTAAGAGACTCCACAATGTTCTTAATTTTATCTAACCAGCTTTCATTGTTTCGTAGATCTCTCAGATAATTATTAATTGTACTGCTTATAGATTCTCTTGTACTTAAATCGGAATCAGCAAAATAGTTAAAAATGATATTTACAGGATTAATTCCATCATTTATTTCTATTGGTCTATAAAGTTCTGGGCCTATTAATCTAAATAATCTAAATAATAGTTTTTTCCCCGAGTCTGTAGAGAATATAATAGCTGATTTTTTTTTGATCTCTAATTTTCTTTCTTGTAAAGGTATTGCTTCCAAAAATATTTGATACCCCATCTTATCCAAATTAAGTTCACCTATTTAAATTCTAAAGATATATAATTTAATTAACTATATCTTAATTTCTTATTTAAATAACTCGGGTTGAAAAAATTATTAATTTCCTCTTTAATTTATTGAAATTAAGAAATAAATGACTTCAGCTATTAAAGGAAGAGACATAAAAAAAGTAATTATATAGTTAATCAGGTGTGAGCTGATCAAGATCAGAAAGATCTAAACCGCTATCCATCAACTCTGGAGATTCAGCTAAAAAGTCATCTAAAATCTCTTTTAATTCGTCTCCAGAACGCTTCAATATGAGTCTAATTAAACCTATGTTGATGTCAGGATCTGAGATAAGCGTCAAAACCCCCTGAAACTGAAACGGGAGAAGCTCCCTAATTCTTTGGTCCGCAGCTTGACGCAAATATTTTCCCACCTATGAATTCTGACGTAACTATTTCCAAATTACCCAACTCGAGGTTTTTGCCCTGCTCTTTCTGGCTTTCTCTAAACGAGAGAACTATAACATTCAGAGGCACAAAAAACTGCACTCGCGATGGCCCCAATGCCATCAACATCCGCTGGGAAATATGAAAACTTTGAAACGCTAGCGATGGTAAGACCCGTTCGATCAACCAAAATCACTTTTTTAATTCCACTCTCACTTTTGATTATCTTGCTGAGAATGTTATCAAAGCTCTTTGTGTCGATACTTATATTTATGCACCTTTTTTAGTATTTTTGAATTTTGTGTTATAATTTTTATTATAATTTATATTAAAATAACCTTCTTGATACCACTTTCGCTTTTGATTATCTTGCTGAGAATATTATCGAAACTTTTGGTGTCAATACTAACCTTCATACACCTTTTTTAACTTGGTATAATGATTATATATAATATATAATTCAATCTTTAAAACTATTAATATCATTATAATTATTTGAATTTATAAAATTATCTTTTTAAAATGTGTCATAGGAAATTTAGGAAAGCTTGTGTTCTATTTAACCAGTGAGAGGAAACATTATTCACCATTACCGATAGTCTCCCAAAAGAAACTTCCACATCTTAATCATATCAGAAAACAGCGGGTTTACCATGAATATTGAAGTTGAAAAGAGATTACATCGTGTTATGATAAATCTAACCATCGGATATGTTAAGTGTCCTTATTCAAAACAATGTACCTATTCGGAAATTTGTAATAGATGTAATGAATATTTTGCTAAATGCTCCGTTTATATTGAAAATTATTCCAGCTCTTATTAATTAATAAAATTCTGTATGTGTATAAAAGAGGTTGAAAAATTTTAGCTTGATCCTGCACCAATGGTGTTTTTGGAAAGATAAAGGAATTAGCAATTTTAGTTGGGTTGTGAGCATCAGAAAAAACCAGTTATATTACAATTACAGTTATACAGGTGGATAGTGGATGGGTTAAAAGTCCACTTTAAAGAACAACTATACACCAAGGTTTTTGAGACAAAATTTTGAATAAGTTCAGTTTTAGAGCTTTGGAAGAGAAGATCTCGAATTGTTTGAAAACTATGAAAGTTTTTATCTTATTATATAAAGATTTTTATATACTATATCGCCATATGTCTCCTATATTTGTCTGATATTATATGTTTTTAAAAGGGTAGTTATTAAGGTTAAGAAAAAGAAAATGAATTTATAAGGCAATGGTGGTAAGGTTTTTATATTTTTTTCATCAAAAAATTTAATATTTATCTGAAATATAGGTTTAAAACAATAAAGTTGATTTAATGTGAACGTAAAGAGTAAAAGGGTTCAATTTTTAATATTTATCTTTATTATTTCTTCAGTAATATTACCATTGGATTATAACAGGAGCAAAAAAATAACATCAGAAGCAGAGATTCAAGAAAGAATCCATTCTTCAGCTCAACAATCAGGAACAACCCAATGGATTAATAATCCCAATTTTAAATCTCCTATTGAACCGATATGGTTTTGGAAGAATGGCAGTTTAGGAGATAATTCAGATATGGATGGAAATACAACTACAGGTCAAGCGAATATTAGAGTTTTGGGTGATTCTAAAACATTTACAGTTGTTTCTGGCACTATTAATTCATCAACATCACTAGGTTGGAAGAGATTCAGAAATGGAGGTTATCAATTTCCAAATATAGATGAAATTAGGTCATATGGTGGTTTTGTCTATCATGAATGGGCTGACGATGCTAATCAGGCTCCAAGTGTGCATTGGAAAACTAATGTTAGTGTTCCAATAGATATGTCGGATTATGTAATTACTTCAGCATCACTAGAAGTAATAGTAAATGCAACAGTAAGCTCTAATGTTGATACGCCTAATGATGACGGTTCTTGGACAAATTTTGCTATTGGTGATTCTGTTACGTTTTATACGCAAATTTCTGATTTAGGATACAATGCTCCCATCTACACTGTAGCGAGTAATAAAACAAAATATCTAGGACAACAAAATGCTACACAGCCTACGATCCTAACAATAGATAATAGTCCATTGGAAACCGTAAATGAAATTGATTTAATTACAGCTTTAAATTCTGCTTTTGATAAAGATCCTCAACATTCTAATTTTACAATCACTGCAGGAATAGATATATACAGCGAAGATAACCTCCCAGGTATTGATATAGATACATTTAATGAATTAATTATAAAGAACATAACCTTAACATTTACTGTTAAAAAAAAAATTGACCAAAATACAAAAGTCTCATGGAATCAAATCGGAAATAAAATTAGTGGGGGAAGTTTTCAAATAATCAATGCGAGTTTTAATTTTAAATATAAAGTAAGTAAAGCTTGGCTGAGTTCAGCTCCTCTTTCCGAGATAAAATTTTATATTAATAACAAGTCTCACCCTCAAGGAACTTTCAAATTAAATTCAGTTCCGACTTCCTTTCAGTATGCAAAACCTGGAGGGTTTGATGTTACCAACCTAATTTCAACAGATGTAAACATAAGTACTTCAATCGAAGTATTTCTTAAAGATAGTTTTGAATTAAATGAGACCCTCCTAATATCAATAGCAAATGTTACTCTCAATATTTCGTATATTGAAACCTTTCCCGATTATAATAGTGATTTTCGTTTGTTTCTAAATAAAGAAAACAAAACATCTAACCCTATTATTCAAGTACCAATAAATAACCCATTAAATATATCTCTTAAGTATATAAATCAATCTAAAAACCATATTGCAGGAGCTACAGTTCAGTTAGAAGGTAAAGTTCCAAAAACTTTAGAAGAAAATTTCACATTTAAACAATATGATGCTACTATAGATACTTCTGACTTAGGGATAGGAATTAGCATTCTAACGGTAGTAGCACAAAAAAATAACTACGAAACAAAAAACATTCAGATTTTTGTAGAAGTAATTGAGAGACCTACATGGTTACGATTATTTGTCGATGGTGATCTAAAAAATGATAATAATACTATCAGTTCCAAATTTAATGAGCCGATCAATATAACAATTTATTATAGAGACAATGAGACAAGTAATCACATCTCAGGAGCAAGTATAAATTTATTAGGAATAGGCCCTTTAAATGAGCTGAATTCACAGTATAATTTAACTTTAAATACCGCTAACCTAGATAAAGGCATTAATGTTTTTACTGTTTTTGCGCAATTAACTAACTATACACCACAATCTATTCAGTTTTTCATTGAAGTATTTGATAGAGAGACGGAATTACTATTATTTGTAAATAGTGAACAAAAGTTTGAAAGTGACGCCGTCCATGTTCAAATTAACGAACTTATAAATATAACAGTTTATTATAGAGATCTCTTAACTCAAACATATATCACTGGGGCGAGTGTAACATTATTGGGCATAAATAGTCTTACTGAAATAGATAACAGGTATAATATAACAATTAATACAATAGATTTAAATCTAGGAACTAATATTTTTACTATTTTATCTCAGTTAACTAAATTTGAATCCCTTACAATTCAATTTTTTATTGAAGTGATTGAAAGGGCTCCCCTTTTTAACTTATTCATAAACGGTGAAAATAAAACTAGTGACCCTGTTTTTGTTCTTCCTATAAGTTCAAACTTAAATATTACAATTAAGTATTTTGATAATCAAACGGGATTTCATATTAGTGGAGCACTTATACAATTAATTGGAGAAGGACTATTAACTACCATTACGGAAAATTCTGCTTTAACCCAGTATTCAATTGTCTTAAATACTTCAGATCTAAAGATTGGGATCAAATTATTTACAATTTTCGCTCAAGCAACAGATTATCAGGATTTAACCTCAGACATCAGGATAACTGTTTCACGAATAAGCACATCCATCAACACTGTTACCGGGGAATCTCTTTTAAATGCTAAGTCGGGACAAAATTTTTGGTTAAAAGTATTTTTAAACAATACTGATTTTGGGGGTATCATTAAAGGTGCTACAATCTCATTATTATGGGAATTTGGTTTAGAAGAACTAACAGATTTTGATAATGATGGTGTTTACGAAATTTCATTAAAAAATGTTAAAGCAGGCTCACATATCATAACAATAACTGCATTTGTAGGCGACTTATATGAATTGGAAACTTATGAAATAGTTTTAAATGTAATTGTAGAATCTGATCTTGATCTTACATGGATAGTAATTGGTTTAACAGGAGGAATAATGGGTCTTGTTTCTGTTTTTATTTCTTATCAGAAGTATTTTAAATATCCTCGAATTGTAAGAAAAGTAAGAAAACTCAGGAAAAATATAAAGAAAGGAAAGAAAACAAAACCACTGTTAATTTCGAAAAGAAAAGATATAATAACTAACAATCTACAGGATGCAATACAAATCCTAACTTTGGAGACTTTAGATCCTAAAAAAAATGATACAAAATTGAATAGTTTCGCTGTTAAGGATGATGAGAAGAATGTTAAAAAAGGAGAAATCCCCCCTAATAAATAGTTGAGATGGAAAAATGAAGAATCTAATAAAAAAAGTTAGTTCCTTGATTATGATATTTATATTACTTTCTGGGAGTTTTCAATTTTTTTTAAATCATCAAATTATTTCCATCTTAAAATTTAATAATGAAGACAAAATTCACAGTTCCGGTCAAATTTCATATTCAAAAGAATGGCTTAAAAATAATAATTTTTCAACTCAAGACGAATGGAATTATACTAAGGGTCAACAAGGCGATAATTCGACGGTTGGCGCAAATATAAGTGTTAGTAATGAATGGGCAAATTATAAAGTTCTAGGTGAAAATAACACTTATAATTTACTTACAGGGGATTTAAATTTATCTACTTGGTCTGGTTGGGGTATTTATAATAATAGTGATTTCCTATTACCTGATGTTACAGAAATAAATGCAACAGGATTATATGTATATCATTATTTAGATGAGAGTGAAGGTCCAAATAGTCAAGGTCAAGTACACAATTTTCCGAGCGTCCATTTTAGAAAGAATATCAGTTTACCTGTTGATATGTCTGATTATGAAATTAAATCCGCATCAATTGAGTCAATGTTTAATGCGAGTGTAGCTCCTACAGTTGATACTCAAGGAGATACAGTAGATTTTTATTCGATTTGGGATTCAGCCACGTTTTATCTGGAAATTTCCGATTTAAACTTGAGTTATTCATTCAGAGTTGCTCAAAATAAAACTACCAATTTGGGGCAGGACAGCCCACCAGTTTTAAATATTACTGATAGAGCTTTAGATACATTAGATGAAAGCGACATGATCACCGCTTTAAACCTGGCTTTAGAAAAAGATCCTAATCATTCCAGTTTTACGATTATTTTAGGTATTGATATTTATTGTGAGGATAATTTAGGATCAGGAGGGGGTGACAGAGATGAATGGTACGCTTTGATTTTTAAATCTTTAAATTTAACATTTACATATGAAAAAAAGATTGATCAATTTTCTTCTGTATCATGGTATCAAATCGGGAATATTATTTCAGGACTTAACCTTCAAATTTCCGAAGCGCAACTTACTTTTAAAGTAAAGATTGGTCAATTATGGCCAGCTTTATTATCTCCTTTTTCTGAAATGAGTATCTTAATTAATGACAATCTATATACAGAAACTCTCAGATTAGGTACTCTAAACACAACTTTTGATATTATTATGTTTGATGTTAGTAGTTTAATCTTAAAAGATGTCAATATAACACTTGAAATTCAAGTTTTCATAGCAAATACATTCAGTCTAGGCAAAAATATCACCATCTCGATAGATGATGTCTTTCTCAATATATCATATTATAACACATTTCCTGATTATACAACGGATATAGATTTATTTTTAAATTTTTTAAATAAAACTCAAGATAAAGTAATTCAGATACCAATTAACAACATTTTAAATGTAACCATAAAATACACTAACCAATCCACAGGATTACACATTCCAAATGCCACAGTTCAATTAGGAGGGGATTTTTCAGGCTATTTAAATGAAAATCTCACTTTGGAACAATATTCGATTATTTTTAATTCATCCCAATTAGGTATTGGAATTAAAACCCTTACAGTTGAAGCAAAAAACGATAATTTTATTACTCAAACCATTCAGTTTTTCGTTACTGTAGTAGAAAGAGCAACGGAATTATTATTATTTGTAGATAATAACCAAATCGATGATGGTGATACTGTCAATTCTGGGGTTAACGAATTTTTAAAAATTGCAGCTAATTTTAGGGATAATTCTACAAAAAAGTTTCTAAGTGGGGCAAGTGTAGAATTATTAAGTGTGGATAATCTAACCGAAACAATTAATTACTATAATATTACGATAAATACAAATGAATTAGATCAAGGAATTAATGTGCTTATTATACACACATATTTAAGTAATTACACCTCTCAAACATTCCAATTTTTCATAGAATTAATTGAAGGAACTTCAGAACTACTCTTATTTGTAAATAATACCCCAACTTATAACAGTGATACTGTTACAGTTAAGACTGAAGAAACTTTAGATATTGCAGTTTTTTATCGGGACAATCTAACGAAGACACATCTTAGCGGTGCAAATGTTGAATTATTAAGTGTAGGTAATTTCATTGAGTCTGGTGGTTCTTATAATATCACAATTAACACAAATGACTTAAATCCGGGAACAACGATTTTAACAATAACTGCCCAAATAAATAATTATCTATCCCAAACAATCCGAATTTATGTTGAATTATTTGAACGAGCGACAGAATTACATTTGTATTTAAATAGTGAAAATAAAACTTTAGATCCAGTTATCGAGCTTCCAATAGGCTCAATTTTAAATATAACTGCAAAATACACAGAAAATCAAACAAGACGTCATTTAAATAATGCTACTATACGTGTGATTGGGGAAAACTTCCTGACAAGTCTAACAGAAAATCTAGCACGAGAACATTATTCAATCCTCATTAATACCACGATTTTAAAGGTAGGTGTAAACTTACTATCTATTATAGCAAATACAACAAACTATCAGATTGCAACCATTGATATAAGAATTACAATTAATAAAATTTCAACTGTCATTAGTACTGTATCTGGAGTACCTATAATAAATATCCTTCCAGGGGATAATGTAAAATTACAAATAATCTTAAACAATTCTGATTTTGGGGCTATAATAAAAAATGCTACAGTTACATATACATGGACTTATGGACACGATGAACTTACAGATCAAGATAATGATGGAATTTATGAGGCAGATTTATTAGAAATTCCAGAAGGAACTTACACTATTATAATAACTGCATCTGCAGGTGATTATTATGATTTTAAAAATTATGAGATCACTGTAAGCGCTATTAGAGGACCAACTGAAGACCAGACTTGGCTTATATATGTGTTAAGTGGAGGTATTGTAGGACTGGTATCAATTTTTAGTGTATATCAACTTTATTTTAAATATCCTCCCTTAGTGAGGAAAATTCGAAAATTGCGTAAAAGTATAAGAAAGGGGAAGAAAACAAAACCAATGATAATATCAAAAAGAGAAGAAACCATTAAAATTGAGCTACAGAATCAAGCTAAGATTTTAGATTTAGAATCAGAAAATATTGAAAATAAAATTCCAGATAAAATAGAAAAAATTAGTAAGAATACATTTAAGGAGAGTGAGTGAATTATGCCAACAGGATTTGTAATTACCGAATGGACAGAAGATCAAGGATTAGCAGTTAGTTATAAATATCCAAAAAGCCTTGATGTTGATTTAGATGACATGATGCGCATTTTTTATGCTCATATCACAGGAGCAGGAGAAGCAGGTAACGTGGTAGTAAGATTAGAAAAAGCACGGGTCAATGTATCAAGTTTTTTTACAGGGATGGAATCAGAAATACCACTGATGATCAATTTACTACTTGAATTGGGGGAAGAACCAGAGATGTTTGGAGAAACTGTAATTCAAGAAATTAATGATACAATTTTAAAGTTTATCAAGCCTTCAGAGATGGATGTTTCTAAAAAGTATGAAAATGTGGAAGGGTTGTATGAATATTTAAAAGATTCAATACTCCTTTTAAAACGATTAGAAAACCTATCCAAAGAGCAAAGAATGGCTCAAATTTACAGTAGCGATAAAGGAAGAATAATTTTAAAAATTCTTCAAGATAAGGCATTGTCTCGAAAGGAGTTGCAAGCAATATTAGAGGAGAAAACGAATAAAATTATTTCTAACCTTGAGATTACTTTAGACTCTTTTATCAAAACTGGCCTTGTGAAACAGGATTGGGTGGAAGGGGATACAGATATTACTCTCTTCCTTTTATCAGACTTTGCGTTATTTAGAACCCCTGTAGCAAAATTGGTTGAAAATGCGAAGAGAAATTTGCCCTCCCCTAAATTAGCTACAATATATCTTGAAGAAGTTAAAAATTTCTTCAAGAATTACAAACCAACCAAAGAAGATAATTTAAAAATTGCTCAAAACATTATGAATCCAGATAAATATGATTACATCACACTTTTTAGGGAAAGAACGTATCCTTTGAATAAGATACCTAGAGGTCCTGGAGAAAGTGTAGTGGAAATTGGTAATTTTTTAAAAACATTGGAAAACGATCACATCCTGAAAGTTATAGAAGATGAGAAGAAAGTAGCATGGGTTTTTCTGTTAACGGATATAAAAGCACACACATTTTATCCTGAATACTTAATTGAAAAAATTCGAAGTGACCGAATGAAAGGAAAATTAAAGAAGAGTGTAGCAATAAAACACTTAGAATTGCTTGAAGAAATATATAAAAAACAGTAAGGTGAT
>LAZR01002197.1_pt1 | contig 11558 bp, 10 predicted proteins | sample 329461 | NCBI WGS metagenome assembly LAZR01 (sample SAMN03002196, study PRJNA259156) | marine sediment metagenome | biome: sea floor; feature: Hydrothermal impacted sediments; material: marine sediment; isolation source: Loki non-amplified sample from Loki's castle hydrothermal vent sediment ...
AGCGTGTTCGCCACCGTCCGGCACCGGACCGTGCGGACCAAGGGCGCGCTGTCGCAGAAGACGGCGAAGCTGATGGTCTTCAAGCTCGTTCAGGCCGCAGCGAAAACATGGCGCCGTCTGAAGGGCGCGAACCAGTTGCCAATGGTCATCGAGGGCGTCACATTCACCGACGGCGTCGCCTCGCAGGGCGCCGACAACCGCGCCGCTTGATCAAGCCGCGTCACCCAAAATCGGCCATAGCTCCACCCTCGATGATCTCATCGCCACAAGGGAACGGCTCATTACCGATATCAGCGCGCGCCTCGACGTTAACGCCCAGCGATTCCTGACCACACTGCACGACGGCGAACCGGATTTAGCAGCGATTGGACTGCCGCAGGCCGCGGAGCTTCCCGCCGTGCGCTGGAAGCTGCTGAACTTGAAAAAACTCGCCGCCGAGAACCCTGACAAGCACAAGGCGCACAGGGAAGAGCTCGAAGCAGTCTTCCCCTGAAGGAGAACCGGACAATGCAAATGGAGCCGTCCTGGCGCTTCGACTCACCCGGCCCTATGCCAATAGAAGCCGTGCGCGCGTTCTACACACTGATCGACAAAGTCGTGGCGCAGGGCAATCGCTGGCGCATGCTCGAACATTTTAAAGGCTATTTCGGCGGGTCGGGCGGGAGTTCTTCCGAGAGCTGGGCCGAAACTGACCTGAACCGTCTCGTAGGGCAGACCGCAGAGAATGCGCCTCTGTTCATTGAAGCCTTCTACGAGGCCTGCGAAGCACTGCGCGGCGACGGCAGCATTGCCGTCCCCGATGTCGGCCGTATGAACCGCATTCTGCGAGAGCATGGAGTAGGCTACGAGATCAGGCCGCCGGAACTGGTCGCCGTCGGCCTTCACCAGCCGATCGCCATGCCCGAGCGCTATCAATCACTGGACGAACAGGCACAGGACACAGTGCAGAAATCCCTCCAGCAATCAGAGACGCTGCTGGCCGAAGGGCATCCCCGGCAAGCCGTGCAGGAAATCCTATGGCTGATGGAATCCGTTGTCACAGCCTTCAAGGGCCTCAGCACAGGCGACGCCACCATCGAGGGGAAGTACTTCAACAAGATTGTCCCGGAACTGCGCGCACAGAAGAAGGGCCAGACCATCGAGCAGGTCCTGGGTTGGCTGACGGCTCTGCACGGCTATCTTTCCTCACCCACCGGCGGCGGCGTACGGCACGGCGTTGACCTGAAAAGCGGCATTACGATCGACGCCGATGAAGGCCGTCTTTATTGCAACCTGATCCGCAGCTACATCACCTTCCTCATGGCAGAACACGCGCGCATGCGCCGGGGCGCCTAGAATGCGGCATGAGCCGCTCGCCGCGCTAATGCCTTGAGCCGTCATCCGCAGGCTCACCCGCCGGCAAGGGCGCCGCCAGGTGCGCCTCCACCACATGAGTGTAAGTACTGCGCAGCAAAGCCTGCGCCTCCCTGGCCTTCCCGTCCCAGAATTCATCCAGCAGCACCGCGCTGTGCGAGAGCAACTCCCGTTCAATCAGGTCGACGACGACCTGTGTCACATGCATTGCCTCATGGAATCCGAACGACCCGGGCCCATACCGCACGGCCAGACTGCGGTGATCGGGCCCCGCAAACTCGGCCACCTGCCGTTCTGCCAACGCCTGCAGCCGTTTTTGTTCATACGCATCCGCCACCAGGTGCCCGAGTTTGCGGTAGTACCGCGCACACCTTGTACTCTTCCCCCTACGGCGGGTTTGCCCCCTTTTATAATTATGCCATGAGGCGGGGGCTAATTTGAAATGTACATCGCAGCATAATGACGAAATGAGTGCTCGTACATGGCATTTTAAACTGGAGAAGACACAAGGAAAGCACGAGGAAGCGGGGCTCAAACAGGAGCGACATTCAGGCCTTCACGCAGCCTGTTCCTGATTGAAATTGGAGTGTGCATTCCAGTGGTGCGGGACCGGCGGACAAGGATGTTCCTCCATGAACGCTTTCACACACACTCCCGCCAACGCCCACATACCATCGCCTGTCGATCCCGCTGCTCGCATAATCAAGCCGACCAAGGAAACTTATGAGCGCCTCCAGCAGGCGCATGAGTATTTCAACAAGGCGCTGTTCGGCGGCACGCTGCCGAACGCGCTGATCACCTTCCAGCGCCGCAAGGGGACGTTCGGCTATTTTGCTGGAGGACGCTTTCAGAACGATGCCGGCCACGAGGCCGAAGCGATTGAGATCGGCATTGCCGACGCATCCGACCCCACATTGAAAGAGCGTCTAGCCGCGCTCAAAGCCGACCGCGATCAGGCGAAGGCGGCGAAGGACCGCGCCTCCGCCGAACTCCGGCCGGAAACAAGAATCACCGAGGAGAAAATCAGCGAATTCGCGGCCCTTATACGCGAGAACGTCGCAAACGGCGCCATCCCGTTCCGTCGCGCCTACCTGCGCTCCGTCATCGATCAGGTTGAAGTCGACGACGCGGAAATCCGCATTCATGGGCGGCGGGACGTTCTGGAGCGGCTTGTTATAGGTGGTGGGGCTACTCCGGCAGGAGTGCCCAGTTTTGTTCGTAAATGGCGCACCCGACAGGATGAAACTGGGCACTGGACGTTGGAGGTCGCGCTGTGATGGCGACCTCTCTCCAAGCGATTGATTCCACGGCGTTTTCTGGTGGGGCGACTTCCCGATCCAAAGGGACCGCCGAGCGATACGAGAACTGCGCCGCGCGGCTCCTGGCGAGCTACCAGCTCGAAAAGCCAGAGCATCCATCCTTACCGGGCTTTGCCACGTGGCTCACAGACCGTCGCAGTGGGATGACCGCATCGAGCTTCCGCCAGTATCGTGCTGCATCGATCTCAGTCTTCGAAGCCATTCTTAACGTCGAAGGCTTGCGGCCGAGCTTGCGTCTGGAGGTGCAGCGGGCCGTAGCCATCCTCGATTCGACTCGCGGAACTCCTCAGTCGCCACGAGGGCAGCTCCCGCCCCGGACTTCCGCCCTCAAGCAGAAGCGTATCAGCGCGCAGGATTGGGAGAAGCTTGCTGCAGCGCTCTCGGTCTCGAGGCGTCGACATGCTGAGGGGGTCCTTCTGTTGCTCACCGCAGGTCTCGTCGCTGGCCTCCGGCCTTCCGAGTGGATCAACACGAGGCTGATCCAGGACACGGAAGAGGGATGGAAGCTGAAGGTGCAGAACGGCAAACGCACGAACGGCCGGTCGCACGGACCGACCCGAACCTTGACTTGGAGCGACTGTACCGAGGAGGTGGAGGCAATTCGAGATTGGCAAGGACACCTGAGCACCTGTCTCCCTCGCGAAAAGGACCGAGCGCGCGCAGTTTGGCAGACCTATTACGCTCAGCTCAGAGACACACTCCACGAGGTCTGCCAAGAGCTTTGGCCGCGTCGCCAGCGTAGACCGACATTCTACTCTACCCGGCACACCTTCGCGGCTGCTGCGAAAGCGTTTCTGACGCCCTCAGAGGTCGGCGCCTTGTTGGGACACGGCACTGATTTCACCGCCGTGACGCACTATGCGCGCCCACCGAAGGGAAGAAGCAGGCTGCCCGGGTTCATGCTGCCCACACCTGATCCCGCCGAGGTCCTGCGGGTGCGGCAAGTGCTTGAAGAGAGGCTTAGTCGGGCAACGCCTCTCCGGATGAGCTCCGATGAGCCGCACGAGCTGGATCGATGCATCTCCGACGATCAGGATGTCGCGTCGGGCGAACTACCCGATGACCCTCCCGTGTTTCGATCCTGAAGTTTGGCTTCCTGCGGCAATCTCGTGGAACGGCCGTGATGCCGGCTTCGCCCGCATCAGCGAGGTACCGCTGAGCACGGGAGTTCCAGGCACAGGGGGCCGAGGAATTGGAGCTGTTGCCGGAGGGCTCGGTGATTGCCGAGATGCTCAGCGACTACGCCGTGATGCGGGAGCAGGGACGGATATCGCCAAAGTCGATCTGCAGCTGTCGGCCCGGCGCCGTCTCGAAGCGAACCGTCGCCCGCTTCTGCGCCTTCAATTCCCGGCGCCAGCGCTGGACCCGAAGCTCCACCGAACGCAGGCCGATGACAATGCCATGTTCGCTTGCCAATTCCTGGCGAATGACATCGCCGTTCGAGATCGCAGACGATCGACCCGTAGCGGTGATTTCGGCGAAAAGCGAAGTCATCGATGCCGACGACATTCAGGGTCTCCCGAGGCGATCGTGCTCGTCGCCGCACCACCCGAAGCAGCGTGTCGTTGCTGACCGGCATCATCAGCCGTTGGGCAAAACACGCTGCGGGCCGTCCGCCGAGAGCCAGGCTCAGATGATGGACGAGGCATTCCATTCGGCCGGTGCGACGCGCCCTCTGCGCGACGACCTCGTCGCCGAAGCGTTCGGCGAAGATCTTGCGGCGACAACTTGTTATGCCGCAGCGAAAGCGGCGCGTGATCATCAACAGGCGCACGGATCGCCCAGCCGAGGGAAGATCCGAAACGTTGCGGACGTATCGGCTGTGCCGCCGGCGCGAGGGTCTTCCGCATGACGGGCATGCAGCTTCTGGCGTTCGAGCCGAAGCGGTGACGAAAAGCACTCTGTCGACGGCCTCGAAACGTTCGACCGAAAGCCCGGCCGGAATCAACGACGAAAGCGAAATAGCACTCGGCATGGGGCCGTTCTCCTCTTCGGAAAATCGCCATACGGCCCCTCAACTGCATCGGGATTGAGTCAGTCCCAACATTCGAAGCGAAATGGGGGGCACGGTTCGAAGCGATTTGACAGCCGAGTGCCACGGGGCAGCCGGTTGACGCCATTGCGTTTCAGCATCCGAGCAACGGTGGCGTCTGATATCTTGATGTCGTGGTGGTGCGCCAAATACCAGACGATCCGCATCGGGCCGAGATGATATTGGCTTCTGAGATAAAGGACCTTCTCCTCAATCTCGATAGGCGTGCGGTTTGCATGCCACTTCGGGATCGGCGGCTGGTTCACCAGTCCCGCCTCGCCCTGCTTTCGATAGGCTGTCCGCCACCGGTAAAAGCTGCTGCGGCCGACACCAAAATATCGGCAAGTCTTCGAAACGTCACCGACCATATCGGCATGCCGGAGAACTCGCAGTTTGCGGGCGATCTCGCGTCCATCCTTGCTCACGGATATCTCCTTCTTCCCAGAAATGGGAGCTTAAGGGAGATGTCCCGTGAGTACCGACAATCCTACACGCCAGACATACAAGATTGCCCCATCTATGCTGTCGAATTCGAGCGTAAAGAGTTTACCGATGGTTCCACCTTGCGCCATTCTTTGCGTGAATGAATTGACCTGACAAATCGAGATGCTATCGCGTATACTGAAAAGCCTCTGGTGCGGGGCGGAATTGTCCTGTGATCAAGCATCCCTGGCGTCCGACTTTCATGACCGGTCCCCGCCATCTTGTCCGGTGATCACCGTGCCCGATGCTCGTTCCAGGATTTTCGCCGCATCCGCCAGCCGGCCAATACCGGCCATCGTACCCCCGGCGCGCACGAAGCGGCCGGCGGCCTCGACCTTGGGCCCCATCGAGCCGGCGGGAAGGTCAAGCCGCTCGATTTCGTCGGGCGATGCCGTGCGGACGGCCGCGGCTTGCGGTGTGCCCCAGTCGCGGTAGACGGCCTCGACGTCGGTCAGTAGCAACAGCGCGTCGGCGCCCAATTCCTCGGCAAGGAGGGCGCTCGCGCGGTCTTTGTCGACTACCGCCTCGACACCCATCAAGGAGCCGTCCTCACGCCGGATGACGGGAATGCCGCCGCCGCCGGTGCAGATCACGATCACCTCGCGTTCGATCAGGAGCTTGATGACGCGCATGTCCGGTATCTCCAGGGGCATCGGCGAAGCTACGACGCGTCGCCAGTGCTGCCCGTCGGGCGCGATCCGCCAGCCGCGTGTGTCGGCTATTCGTAGGGCTTCCTCTTCCTCGTAGACAGGGCCAACAGGCTTGGTGGGGTTGGCGAAGGCTGGATCGTGCGGATCGACGACAATCTGCGTCAACAGCGTCACGACGGGCACCGCGTGATCGAGCGCATTCTCCAGCTCCTGCTCGATCAGATAGCCGATCATGCCCCCCGTCTCGGCGCCCAGCACGTCTAGCGGGTAGGCTTCGTCCGGCTTGTAGGCCGCGCCCTGAAGCGCGAGGAGGCCGACCTGCGGCCCGTTGCCATGGGTGACAACGAGACGATGGCCCGCACGAACGATCTCAGCTAGCGAGGCGGCAGCACGTTTGACGTTCTCGCGTTGCGCTTCCGCGGTCATCGGCTCGCCGCGCCGCAGAAGCGCGTTGCCACCCAAGGCCACGACGACCAGCATCTCAGTCACCAATCGTGGCGACGAGCACCGCCTTGATCGTGTGCATCCGGTTCTCGGCCTGGTCGAAGACGATCGAGGCCGGGCTCTCGAACACTTCGTCGGTGACCTCCATCGCATCGATGCCGAACTTTTCCGCGATGTCCGCACCGACGCTCGTCGCGATGTCGTGGAAGGCGGGCAGGCAATGCATGAATTTCGCGCGGGGATTGCCGGTCTTGTTCATCAGGTCGGCGTTCACCTGATAGGGCATCAAAAGGTCGATGCGTTCGGCCCATTTTTCCGCCGGTTCTCCCATCGAGACCCACACATCGGTGTAGACGAAATCCACTCCGTCGACGGCCCGATCGATGTCGTCGGTGACAATCACGCGTGCACCGGTCTCTGCTGCGATCACTTCGGCTTCGTCGCGGATCGCCTCCGCCGGCCAACAAGCTTTCGGCGCACATAGCCGTACGTCCATACCCATCTTGGCGCCGCCGATGAGAAGGCTGTCGCCCATGTTGTTGCCCGCATCCCCGACAAAGACATAGGCGATCTCGCGCAATGGCTTGCCGAAGTGTTCCTGCATGGTGAGGAGATCGGCCAGAATCTGGGTCGGATGGAACTCGTCGGTGAGGCCGTTGTAAACCGGCACGCCAGCAAAGGCGGCCAGTTCCTCGACGATCGTCTGCCCGAAGCCGCGATATTCGATCGCGTCATAGACCCGACCGAGCACCCGCGCGGTATCCTTCACCGTCTCCTTGTGTCCGAGATGGCTGCCCGACGGACCGAGATAGGTGACTGTTGCACCCTGATCGTGCGCCGCGACCTCGAAGCCAACGCGGGTGCGCGTGGAATCCTTCTCGAAGATCAGCGCGATCTCCTTACCTTTCAGCCGCGGCTGCTCGTAGCCGGCGTATTTCGCGGCCTTGAGATCGGCGGCAAGCTTCAAGAGGAAGGCGATTTCCTCCGGATCAAAATCGCGCAGGGTCAGAAAGCTGCGGTTCTTCAAATTGAACGACATCAACTCGTCCTTTTCTTCGGTTCAGACTGCGTCGCGGATTGTCGGGCAGCTCATGCAATGTCCGCCACCACGGCCCCGTCCAAGCTCTGCTCCCGGGATGGCCAGCACCTCGATACCGGCGGCCTTCAGGGCGGCATTGGTGTCATCGTTGCGGTCGTAGCCGATGACCACGCCAGGGCGCAGTGCCAATACGTTGTTGCCATCGTTCCATTGCTCGCGCGCACGCTCTTCTTCGGTGTCACCACCGGTGGGCACGATCTGAAGCTTCCGGTAGCCGAGAACCTCCGCCACGATCTCGAAGATCGGGCGTGGATCGTGTCGGAATGAAAGGGGAGCCTTGCCTTCGCCGGGGCGAATATCATAGCAGACCAGCTCTTCCGCGACCTCCTTGAAGGTCGTCACCACATCGCCGCCGCAGAGCGTGAATATCGTGTCCAAATGCATCGCGGCACGCGATTTCGGGATACGAAATGCCACCACGCGATCGACGACGCCGTCGGCGAACAGTTTTTTGGCGAGCTGACCGATACCCTGCGGCGACGACCGTTCGCCCATACCCACGAGGACGGTGCGCTGGCCGACCGGCATCACGTCACCGCCTTCAAGCGTTGCGAGACCGTGGTCCCGCGTCGGGTCACCCCAGTGAATTGTCACCTTGCCCGAGAATTTCGGATGGAACTTGTAGATCGCGGCGTTGAGCAGAGTTTCGGGCCGGCGTGCCGGCCAATACATCGGGTTGACCGTCACACCATCGTAGATCCAGGCCGAATTGTCCCGGGTGAACAGCGCATTGGGCAGCGGCGGAAGGATGAAGCCGTGATGGCCGAGATAGCTGCCGAAAAGGCCGCTCGGCTTAAACGGAAGATCGGTGACGGAAAGCCCGCCAAGCAGATATTCCGCCAGTTTCGCAGCGGGCAACTCATTCAACCAGGCCCGCAGTTCGGACCTCATGCCGACACCGATCTGATCCGCGGTAATCCGTTGATCGAGCACCCAGGCACGGCCTTCCACGGATTCGAGCGTTTCGGCCAGAAGGACATTGACATCCAGCACTTCGACGCCGTCCTCACGCATCACACCGGAAAAGACATCGTGATCCTTCTGGGCCTGCTTGACCCAGAACACATCGTCGAACAGCAAGGCTTCACGATTGGACGGGGTGAGGCGACGATGCGCCAGACCCGGGCGACAAACGATCACCTGCCGCAGTTTTCCGGTTTCGGAATGGACGCCGAAGCGTTGATCGGACATGGGTTCTACCTTGGCTGGAGATTGGAGGTTACAGCAGCGCCGTGATGGTGAGCGACGCCGCGATGAAGAGGACGAGGACCAACAGCAGCGGCCAGATGAACAAAAGCCAGCGTTCATAGGGGACACGCCCGATGGCCAGGCCCCCGATCACCACCGCGAATGTCGGATTGATCAAATTCACCAGCCCATTGGCCGACTGGTAGGCCGTGACGACCAGTTCGCGCCCGACCCCAGCGAAATCGGCCAGCGGCGCCAGAATCGGCATGGACAAAACCGCCAGCCCCGATGAAGACGGGACCAGGAAGCTCATCGCCGTCTCGATCCCGAACATGGCGTTGATGAAAGCGATCTCCGACAGCCCGCTGACCGCCTGCTCCGACCAATACAGGATCGTGTCGGATATCCGCCCCTGTTCCATGATCACGACGATGCCGCGGGCCAATCCGATCACCAGCGCCACGCCGAGCAAGTCGCGCGCGCCGTCGACGAAGGCCCCGGTGAACCGCTTCTCGCCCATCCACGCGACGATACCGACGACGAGGGATGCGCCGAGGAACAGCGCCCCCATCCGCGCCATCCACCATCCCTGACTCGAGACGCCCCAGATCATGATCGCAAAGGTCGCCGCGAAGACGATGAGCACCAGATTCTGCCGGACGCCAAGACTGGCGTCGACCCCTGTCGCGGTGGCATTGGAGAGAAAAAATCGCTCGTTGCTCGCCTTCATCGAACTGACGACGGAACGTGCCGGATCGGCCTTCACATGCGCCGCGTAACGCATGACGAAAGCCACGGAGAGGACGAAGCCGCCGATCAGGATCACCAAACGCGGCAGGAGCCCGTCGGTAAAGGGAATGGCGGCGGCGTTCGAGGCGATGATCGTCGCGAATGGGTTGATCGTCGAACCGAGAACGCCGATTCCGGCCCCGACCAGGATGATCGCGACACCAGTCACGCTATCGTAGCCGGCGGCCAGCACCAGCGGAATGAGAATGGGGTAGAAAGCCAGCGTCTCCTCGGCCATGCCATAGGTCGTGCCGCCGGCCGCAAAGAGCACCATCAGGATGGGGATCATCCATTTCTCGTGACCCCGAAGCGCGCGCATGGCCGAGGCGATGCCCGTATCGACGGCGCCCGTCGCGTTGACGACGCCAAGGAAACCGCCGATCAACAGAACGAACAGCGCGACGTCGATGGCGTTCGCCACATTGCTATCGGGGTCGTAGAAACCGGCGATCGGCGCCAGCAGAACCTCGACCGGCCCTTGCGGGTTGGGCTCGACCTGTTGATAGGTGCCCGCGACCGCGATCTCGCGGCCCACCGCCTCGTTCATGGCCCGATCGTATTGTCCGGCAGGAACGAACCAGGTCAACGCCGCCATGACGACGATCAGCCCGAACAGGATCGTGAAAGCGGTCGGGAAGCGCGACGCGAGCGCGGGCTGGTCGCCATTCGTTTTTGTCGAGACATCCGACATCGAACTCTCCTCGTTGCGGTCGTCCACTCCTAAAAAGGCCGCCACGGCTTTGGCCTGTCCTGGAGCCGACATGTGCCTAAAGACGGGTTGAAGTCGGTAGCGTTACAGCGCCGTTTTTATGGTCCGGGGTGATCGCGCTTGGTCCGCTCTCGTGCGGCCCGCACGTCGTACACGATCCGAAGAATCGCCGTTGCCTTGCCTTGGATCAAAGCCGATCGATCGTTTGATCCTGTAGGTCGAATCCCGTTGCGTGCGGCACGGGACCGGGAAGTCCGTACCCGGAGACGAATTCTTCGGCGGACCGGCGGGCGCATTGAAGATTCGGAGCGACCGAGAATGGAGAATCGTGAGCCCCCTCACCGGCAACAGCGGGATAACGGGGCCAAGCTGAAGGGCAAAGCATTCGGCGACGAGGACGTCGTCTGGCATGCGCTCGACCCGGCGGCGGCGCTGGAGCAGGCCGCCGCACGATCTGAGGGGCTTTCGGCGGCTGAGGCGGCGGTGCGGCTGGGCCAGTTCGGCCCCAATGCGCTGCCCGAACCGTCGCGACGCGGGCCGCTCGCCCGCCTGCTCGCCCAGTTCAACAATCTCCTCATATACGTTCTGATCGCGTCCGGAATCGTAACGGCGTTGCTCGGCCACTGGACCGATACGCTGGTAATCTTCGCCGTCGTCATTCTCAACGCCGTCATCGGCTTCTGGCAGGAAGGGCGGGCCGAGGATTCGCTCGCCGCCGTGCGCTCGATGCTCTCGGCGCATGCCTCGGTGCTGCGCGACGGCGTGCGGCTCACCTTGCCGGCGACCGATCTGGTTCCCGGTGACGTGGTGCTCTTGGAAGCGGGCGACCGGGTGCCGGCCGATCTGCGGCTTCTCGACACGCGTGGGCTTCGCGCCCAGGAGGCGGCCCTGACCGGTGAGTCGGTGCCGGTGGTGAAGGATACGGTGCCGGTCGCCCACAATGCATCGCTGGGAGACCGCGACTCGATGGCGTTTTCCGGCACGCTCATCACGTCAGGTCGTGGTGTTGGGCTCGTCGTCGCGACGGGCTCTCGCGCCGAGATCGGGCGGATCGGCGCGATGCTGGAGGGCATCGAGGAGATCACCACGCCGCTGCTACGACAGATCGATCGCTTCGCGCGCTGGCTGACACTCGTCATCCTCGCCGCCAGCGGCGCCGTCTTCGCCTTCGCGGTGCTGGCGCGCGGCTATGCGCCGCAGGATGCCTTTCTGGTCATGGTAGGCATGGCCGTCGCCGCGATCCCGGAAGGGTTGCCGGCTGTACTGACCATCACCCTTGCGCTCGGCGTGCAGCGCATGGCGCGGCGGCATGCGATCATCCGCAAACTGCCCGCCGTCGAAACGCTGGGTGCCGTCTCCGTCATCTGCACCGACAAGACCGGTACATTGACGCGCAACGAGATGGTGGTGCGCGCGGTCGTGATCGAAGCGGATGGCGAAGCAATCGCGGTCACCGGCGACGGCTATGCCCCCGACGGCGAATTGCGCGGCA
>LAZR01002198.1_pt1 | contig 11556 bp, 8 predicted proteins | sample 329461 | NCBI WGS metagenome assembly LAZR01 (sample SAMN03002196, study PRJNA259156) | marine sediment metagenome | biome: sea floor; feature: Hydrothermal impacted sediments; material: marine sediment; isolation source: Loki non-amplified sample from Loki's castle hydrothermal vent sediment ...
GCGGTACACGAGGCTCGAACTCGTGACCTCGACCTTGGCAAGGTCGCGCTCTACCAACTGAGCTAGTACCGCATTTTATTTATCAGTTATTTGAATTAACACATGATGATTTATGTGAACATTCAGGTAACTGATTAATTACCGTTTTGTTTATCTCGGGGGCTATGCCCTCTCAACACGGACGCATTCTACAGAGATTATTAAACGCGTCAATACAAAAAATGCTAGTTTTGAACTGTTTGCTTGTTTTTTATCTAAAACGGTGCGTTATTATACATTTAGAGTTAATTTTTAGTCAATTCACCCCATGCTGCACGTAAATATTGCATCATAGAACTCAAGGTTAAAAAGGTCGCAATGTACAGTAATCCAAAACTTAAATAGTTCATCCACGTATCATATTGCCAAATCAAACCGATAATGGCTAACATTTGTGCAGCCGTCTTTATTTTACCCATGTTTGAAACAGCCACGTTACCGCGCTTGCCCTGCTCTGCCATCCATTCGCGAAGTGCAGATATAATAATTTCACGGCTTATAATAATAAGAGCAGGTATTGTCATATACATAGTTTGATACTGATCGGCTAATGCAACAAGAGCAGCACATACCATTACTTTATCAGCAACAGGATCTAGAAAAGCACCAAAAGGAGTTGATTGCTCAAGCTTTCTTGCTAAATAACCGTCTAGTATATCGGTAATCGATGCAAGCCAAAAAATAAAGGCGGCAGCAAAAAATGCCCAGCTATAAGGCAAATAAAATATCACCAAAAAAACGGGGATAAGAAAAAGTCTAAATGTTGTAAGTGTGTTTGGAATATTCCACATAACTACTTGGATATGTCTTTTTGGCTATATTCGCATGAAGGGCTAGCCCTTGTCATGCAAATGGTTAAATATCTTCTCAGCCATGTCAGGGCTGATCCCAGGAACTTTCTTTAACTGTTCTATATTAGCAGCTTTTACACCTTGCATGCCCCCTAAATATTTTAATAATGTTTGGCGACGCTTAGAACCTACTCCATTTATTTCTTCTAATAGTGATTGTGTTCGTTGTTTTTGTCGTTTATTACGATGCCCAGCAATTGCAAAACGGTGAGACTCATCACGTATATGCTGAATCAAATGAAGCGCAGGTGCATCTGAATCCATCGGAATAGTTTTGCGTCCACCGTCAATCAATAATGTTTCAAGACCGGGTTTGCGACTCGTTCCTTTTGCAACACCTACTAATAAAGGCATTTTTGTGTGCGGCCAATTAGAAAAATACTGCTCAGCGCGCCCTAACTGCCCCTTACCACCATCAATAAAGATAACGTCTGGAATTTTGTCTTCGTCTACTAACTTGTTATAGCGTTTGTTAAGTGCAAATTCCATTGCAGCATAATCATCGCCACCAGTTATACCTGTTACGTTGTAGCGCCTATACTCTTTTGTATTTGGGCCTTGTGAGTCAAATACAACACAACTTGCAACGGTGTTCTCCCCCATGGTGTGGCTTATATCAAAACACTCCATTCGGGTAATATCGTCAAGTCGCAGTGTTGCTTTTAATTGTGCATAACGTTTATTAATAGAGTCTTGGGTACTTTGTTTAACCGCAATACTGTTTAATGCATTTTTATTTGCGAGTTGTAGGTATTGCGCACGCTCACCCCGAGTGACCACTTTAAGAGTTACTTTACGTTCACTTATTTGTGAGAGTGCTTCGCCGAGCGCCGCGCTTTCTTCTATTTCAAACGGTAATATGATTTCTTTTGCAATACGCCCAGTTGCTCCTGGCGCTAAATAGTACTGTCCTAAAAATGAGGTCAATATTTCTCGTTCACTCGAATCTTTAGGTACTTTTGGAAAATAGGTTTTACTACCCAGCACTTTGTGATCACGGATCATTAATAAATGAATACCGTTTAACCCGTTTAAATGCGCAAAACCGACAACATCCATTTCTGCAAAGTTACCAGAAATAGACTGTTGCTCCTGCATTTTACGAAGTAGCATTATTTGGTCGCGAACTTTTGCCGCTAATTCAAAGTTTAGCTGCAGGCTGGCTGCTTCCATTTTTTTTATTAAATCAGCAATAACTTCGTGAGATTTACCTGTTAAAAACTTACGAACATAATCAACCTGCTCGCTGTAATCATCATCCGTTACTTTATTTACACATGGAGCTGAGCAACGTTTAAGTTGATATTGCAGACACGGGCGACTTCTTGCGCGGTAATAAGCATCTTCACATTGACGAACAGGAAATATTTTTTGCATTAAGCGTAAGCTTTCAGATACCGCTCCTGCGCTTGGGAAAGGCCCAAAGTACTCGCCTTTAATTTTACGACTGCCACGATGAAACGCTAAACGTGGGTGTTTATGGCTAGTTAGTAAAATATAGGGGTACGACTTATCGTCGCGCAGTAATATGTTGTAGCGAGGCTGATATTTTTTTATTAGGTTATTTTCAAGCAGCAGCGCTTCGGTTTCAGTATTGGTGAGAGTGACTTCAATGTCACTAATATTACTCACTAAAACGCGTGTTTTGCTATCGGTAATATTACTTCTAAAGTAACTGCTAACACGCTTTTTTAGATGCTTAGCTTTACCCACATAAATAACTTGGCTGTCACTATCAAGCATTCGGTATACACCCGGCTCGCTTGATAGCGTTTTGAGAAAATGTACGTGATCAAATTCAGACATAAATTATAGTTAGTACGAAACGTCTATATCAATCATTTTATGACGAATAGCTAAATGGGTAAGCTCAACATCGCCACCTACATTTAACTTTTCAAACATACGGTAGCGATAGCTATTTACTGTTTTAGAGCTTAGATTTAAACGCTCTGCTATATCTTGTGCTTTTTCACCTTTGGTGATCATAAGCATAATTTGCAGCTCTCGCTCAGATAAACTCTGAAAAGGGTTTTCATCTGTGCGGCCTGTTACTTGTGCAAGCGCTATCTGCTGTGCAATTTCAGGGGCAATATAACGCTGACCAGCATGAACGCAACGAATAGCACGAACCATTTCGTCAGAGCCTGCACCTTTAGTTAAAAAGCCATGAGCGCCAATTTGCATTACCTTGCTCGGAAACGGATCTTCACAATTAACAGTAAGCACAATAATTTTTACATCTGGGCAGTAACGACAAATCTTTTTAGTCGCTTCTAATCCGCCCATGCCTGGCATATTCATATCCATTAATACTATGTTTGGCGCATGCTGACGACAAAACTGTACAGCCTCTTCGCCAGTTTTAGCTTCGCCAATTACTTTAAACCCTCGTACGTCATCAAGAATACGCTTGATTCCTGTTCGTACAAGTTCATGGTCATCAACTAAAAGTACATTAATCAATGGAACATCCTCACTTACCTAACAACATGCAATTTAATTAAATTAATTTGCCACAGTAACATACATAAAGCGAAACAATAATTAATATTATTGCCTCGCTCTAATAGTTTAAGCTGACGATTTTTCGCTAAATCTGTCAACCCATAACGCAATGATACCATCACCCGTTACATTACACGCAGTACCAAAGCTATCTTGTGCTAAATAAAGTGCAATCATTAATGCTACAGCACCTTCATTAAACCCAAGCATGCTTGTTAATAAACCAAGCGCCGACATGACTGCACCACCTGGAGCACCTGGAGCTGCAATCATTACTACACCTAACATCATAATAAATGGCAGCATACCCATTAATGAAGGAACTTCCATGCTTGGCGATAAAAACATAACAGCCATTGCACAGGTTACTATTGTTATAGTTGAGCCAGATAAGTGAATAGTCGCGCAAAGCGGCACAGTAAAATTAGCTACATCTTCTTTAACATTATTTGCCTTACTTGATTGTAGCGATACTGGAATAGTTGCTGCACTCGACATAGTACCTAACGCAGTAAAGTAAGCTGGGAGCATATTTTTAACTAATTCGATTGGATTACGTTTTAACAATATACCTGTCGCTATATATAAAACGCTTAACCATAACCAATGCATAACAAGCGCAGCAACTAGTACTACACCAAATGTTTGCAATGTATCAACCACAGTGCCCGCTACCGTCATTTCGGCAAATACGCCAGCAATGTAAAATGGTAAAGCAGGTATAATTACTTTTGATAATAACCCGTCAATTACATCTCGCCCCTGATCAGACACCTTTTTAAGTGTATCAAGTTCTAATTGGCTCATGCCTATACCAAATACAAAAGCAGTCACTAATGCGGTCATTACACCCATCAGAGGTGGAATTTCTAAATCAATAAAACTGCCAATTTCAGTTGCAACTTCAGCTTCAAAAGTAATGCCACCACTTAAAAAAGGTATTACAGCACTTACTAATAAAAATGCAAGCGTACCTGCAATAATGGTAGAGCTGTAAGCAAACCCGACTGTTTTACCAAGTAAGTGACCAGACCCTTTTGGTAGGCCAGCAATACCCGATGCAATAAAAAACAAAATGATAAGAGGGATGGTAAAGGAGATAATTTGACCAATTAGCTCTTTTACTGTGAATAAAAGTTCAACACCAGTGATAGGTACGTAGAGTCCGACCAAAATACCGGCCACAATACCGGCAATTAATTTTAAGATTAACTTCATTTTGATTGCTTAATTGAATTTAGATACGTGTTTTTATCATGTTTTAGACGCATTGTGTGATAAAACTATTCAAGTTACATTCATATGTACAAATAACACACAAATGCGGCTCAATTTAACCTCTCTTTTGCATATTTTTTAATTTAGCTGAATTCTTACTCTTTAAATTTTGAATTAAGCCCGCACCTACAATAACTAAAGCACCGTTAATAATTGATTTTTATTTCGACTGGTTATAAGCCCAATAAATATATGTTATAGCCAAACTTTACTTTAGTTTTTTTAAACTCACAGTAAAGTGTGTATGTATAGTTAGTAGCAAAGGCTATTAGCACGTTGATCAGATTGTATCCAAAGGAACATTATGTCTACTATTTTTGAAGATAACTCACTAACTATTGGTAATACGCCGCTAGTAAAACTTAATCGTGTTACGGGTGGGAATGTATACGCTAAAGTTGAATCTCGTAATCCAAGCTTTAGTATCAAATGCCGTATTGGTGCATCAATGATTTGGGAAGCTGAAAAGTCAGGTCAGCTTGTTGAAGGTAAAGAACTTATTGAGCCAACATCAGGTAACACTGGTATTGCACTTGCATTTGTTGCAGCTGCTCGTGGTTACAAGTTAACACTTACTATGCCAAACACTATGAGCCTTGAACGTCGCAAGTTATTAAAAGCACTAGGTGCAAACCTAGTACTTACCGACGGTGCTAAAGGTATGAATGGCGCAATTGAAAAAGCAAAAGAAATTCAAGCAACCGCACCTGATAAGTATATTTTATTACAACAATTTGAAAATCCTGCAAACCCTAAAATTCACTTTGAAACAACAGGCCCAGAAATTTACGATGCGCTTGACGGCAAAGTAGACTTTTTTGTAGCGGGTGTTGGCACTGGTGGTACTATTACAGGTGTTAGTCGTTACCTTAAAACAGAAAAAGGTTTAAACGTTAAGTCTATTGCAGTAGAGCCAACTAACTCTCCAGTTATTAGCCAAACGCTTGCCGGTGAAGAAATTAAACCAGGTCCTCATAAAATCCAAGGTATTGGTGCAGGCTTCATTCCTGGTAATCTGGATATGGATTTGATTGATGCAGCTGAGCTTGTATCTAACGAAGATGCAATTGCAATGGCGCATCAGTTAATGAAAAAAGAAGGTATTTTAGTCGGTATTTCGTCAGGTGCCGCGGTTGTTGCCGCTAAACGAATTGCTGAAAAGCCTGAAAATGCTGATAAAAACATTGTTGTTATCCTACCTAGTGCCACTGAGCGTTACTTATCAAGCCCAATGTTTGATGAAGAATTTAGTGAGCAAGAACTAGTGCAATAAGCAATTCTAAAATTTTAAAAGGATGCTTTAGGCATCCTTTTTTATTATTTATTCTTCAATTATCTATTTATTACCGGTCATACCTTTACATCTTCATTGATAAACCACACACTTTAAAAAATTAATTAATAATAATTAACATGAAAAAAATTACGAGTTTACTAAGTTTTATCATTTTACTGTTTTTAGCAGGCTGTGGAGATGACCTAAAAACACTTGGCGATAACCCAGGAGATACAGCCACTGCTTACTTTGATGCACTTTATAATCAGCAAGACCTTCAAAAAGCCAGTACTATGGCTACACCAAATCTTACCCGCATAATGAAATCCTACGGGACGCTAAACAGTTTTCCCGTAACTTAGTAAATATGCAATACGATGAAGTAACCATTGAAGTTGATATGACCAATATGAGCGTCCGTGAGCAATACGGTGATAATGCCAAAATAAACCTTATTTTTACCGGCTATTTAAATGGTGATAAAATTGACGAAATGCGCAGCGTAAAAATGCTTCGTAAAAAGGGGAAATGGTACATAGATAAAATTGTTGCAGACCCTTACGCTCGATAAGTTAAATAAATTTAACGTAAAAAGGCCTTACATTTGTAAGGCCTTTTTACGTTTTAGTTAGTAAGTACTACCCTACAATTCACCTGGTTGAAAGTTATCAACCGCGATGGCTTGCTTTCGTAACTTATTAGCATGATGCATTGCATCTGCATCTGTTTGCCCTAACAACTTATTTTCAAGTGCATAATTTATAGCACCTTCAATATCGAGCGTTGCAGGCACTTTGCCTTTGCGCTGCCATTGTTTTAAATCTTTAAACTGCGCTTGCATGTCGTGCATTGCTAAAAATGCATTTTCCATTACGCCCGTACCTGCATTTTCATCTACATAACATAAGTGTGTTAAGCGGTTTCTAAATACACCCGGTTGAGTCATACGCTCACAAATACTTTGTGCTATTTCATCACTTGGTCTGTGGTAATGATTTCCAAGCGGGAACACGATACGTTTAAGGATAAAATTAACAACCGGATTTGAAAAGTTTTTAAAGAAGCCATTAAACGCTTGGCCAATTTCAAATAATGAGTTCTCAATTGCATATTTTACAAATGGTAAATCAGCTTGTTGGCGCCCTTCGTCTTCATAACGTTTTAAAACAGTTGATGCTAAGTACAAATGACTTAATACATCACCCAAACGTGCCGATATCATTTCTTTACGTTTAAGTTCACCGCCAAGCATTAACATAGCCACGTCTGTGCAAATAGCTAAGCCTCGGCTCATTCTACTCAATTGTTTATAATAAACAGCCGTTTCACCACCTACAGGCGCTTTAGCAAAGCAACTACGTGTCAAGCCATGCACAAATGCCATGCCTGCATTACTTGCTGCAAATATTATATGGTTCATTAATAAACCATCAAATTGTTCAAGTGCTGCGTCGTCATCTTCCATGGCAGCGGCTTCCATTTCTTTTAAAACAAATGGATGACAGCGTGTTGCACCTTGGCCAAATATCATTAAGTTACGCGTTAAAATATTCGCGCCTTCAACCGTAATTGATACTGGAATACCCATATAGCCATGCGCCAAATAGTTATTAGGCCCTACTTGAATTCCTTTACCTGAATGAATATCCATTGCATCGTTCATTACCGTACGACCCATTTCAGTCATATGGTATTTAGCAATCGCTGTTACAACCGACGGGCTTAATTTTAAATCAATCGCACCTGCGGTCATTAATCGGCACGACTCAAGTGTGTAAGTTAAACCACCAATACGTGCAAGTGCCTCTTGCACACCTTCAAACTGCCCTATAGATACACCAAACTGCTGGCGTACCATGGCGTATGCCGATGTCATTTTTGAAGCTAAATGTCCAGTTGCTGCACTCAATGCTGGTAGTGATATACCACGCCCTGCACTTAAACACTCAACAAGCATTCTCCAACCACGCCCTGCGCATTCTTGGCCACCAATGATCCAGTCCAATGGTATAAATACATCTTTACCATAAGTGGTACCATTCATAAAGGCCATATTAAGCGGATAATGACGCTCACCCGTTTCGACACCCGGATGATCGGTTGGTATAAGCGCACACGTTATGCCTAGCTCTTTTTTATCACCTAATAAAGCGTCTGGATCATACATTTTAAATGCTAAGCCGAGAACAGTAGCAACGGGTGCAAGCGTAATGTAACGCTTTGACCAATTTAAACGCAGGCCCATTACTTGCTCGCCATTGTGCTCACCCATACACACCACACCTGAATCAGGGATGCTGCCAGCATCAGAGCCCGCCTCTGGTCCCGTTAATGCAAAACAAGGAACATCTGTACCATTAGCTAAACTTGGCAGCCAACGATCTTGCTGCTCTTTAGTACCATAGTGAAGAAGTAACTCACCCGGACCTAAGCTATTAGGCACCATAACAGTGACCGCGGCTGTTAAGCTTTTAGTTGAAATTTTTGACACTATCGTTGAATTAGCAATTGCCGAGAACTCACGACCGCCAAATTTTTCAGGAATGATCAGCGCAAAAAAACCTTCTGTTTTTAGGTAATCCCACACTTCTTTTGGTAAGTCTTTGTCTTTTTGTACAATTTGATAATCATCAAGCATCGCCAATAAGGTTTCTACTTGGTTAGCCATAAATGCGTTTTCTTTATCGCTAAGCTCTGGTTTAGGAAAGCGGTGCAGTTTTTGCCAGTCTGGGTTACCACTAAATAACTCACCATCCCACCAAACATCACCTGCTTCCATCGCCTCTCGCTCTGTTTGCGATAATGGCGGAAGCACCTTTTTGAACATTTTAAACGTAGGACGACTAATCAAATTTAGGCGAATATCTTTAACCGCAAAAATAACCACCACCACGACCAGCAATATTATAAATATTAACATGCGCACATTCCTTACACATTGAATGAAAATAGTAACTTAATTATGACCCATCTTAATTTAAATACAATCATTGCACGACGAGTCGTAAGCCTTAACGCATTCATTTTATTGTTTTAAACATCACTGCTATTATCAACGTTTTAATAACAATAAATTAAAGGAATAGCATGACCCCCTTTCGATTTAAACTAAGTATGAGCGCCTTAATGGTAGCAAGTACTCTTGCTTTAACGGCCTGCGATGCAGAAGTAACGATAGACACTACCGATTCAGCACACACTAAAAAAGCTGTAACAGCTAAAGGTGCAAAAACATTTATAACAAACACAGAAAAAGAACTAAGTGCACTTTATTTAGAATCGAGCCGTGCAGAATGGATTTACGCAAACTTTATTACTCATGATACGTCGGCTCTATCGGCTGAAGTTAACCGTAAAATGACCGAAACAGTCGTGCGTTTAGCCAATGAAGCTGCAAAATACGACGAACTAGAGCTTGATTACGATGCTCGCCGTAAGCTTGATAAACTAAAACTCGCACTTACACTTCCTGCCCCACAAGACGCTGATAAAACAGCGCAACTTTCACAAATTGTCGCAGAGCTTGGCGGGCTATACGGTAAGGGTAAGTACTGTAAAGAAGACGGCAGCTGTTTAAGCCTTGGCGACATGACTTCAAAAATGGCCACCAGCCGAGATTACAACGAACTACTTGATTTATGGCAAGGCTGGCGTCAAATATCAAAACCAATGCGCTCACTTTACGAGCAACAAGTAGTACTGACCAACGAAGGTGCAAAGGAGCTTGGTTATGCCGATACGGGCGCTATGTGGCGCAGTAAATACGATATGCCTGCTGATGACTTCACCACCGAGCTTGACCGTATTTGGGGCCAAGTTAAACCGCTGTATAACTCGCTACACTGCCATGTTCGCGCAAAGTTAGGTGAAAAGTACGGCACCGACAAAGTACCGCAAGACCAACCTATTCCAGCGCACTTACTTGGTAATATGTGGGCGCAAGCATGGGGTAATATTTACGATGTAGTTGCACCAGAAAACGCCGATCCGGGTTACGACGTAACCGAGTTATTAGCTAAAAATAATTACGACGAACTTAAAATGGTAAAAGGGGCTGAAAACTTTTTTACCTCAATGGGTTTTGACGCACTACCAGAGACATTTTACGAGCGTTCACTGTTTGTTAAACCAAAAGACAGAGATGTGCAGTGTCATGCATCAGCATGGAATATCGATAGCAAAGACGATTTACGCATTAAAATGTGTATTCAGCGCACAGGCGAAGAATTTTCAGTTATTCACCATGAATTAGGTCATAACTTTTATCAGCGCGCTTATAATAAACAGCCTTTATTTTATCAAGAAAGTGCAAACGATGGTTTTCATGAAGCCATTGGAGACACCATTGCCTTATCGGTTACACCGGGTTACTTAAAAGAAATCGGCTTACTTGAACAAGTTCCTGATGAATCTAAAGATATTGGTTTATTAATGAAAATGGCACTTGATAAAGTCGCCTTTGTGCCGTTTAGCTTAATGGTTGATCAGTGGCGCTGGCAGGTATTTTCAGGTGAAGTAGCTCCGGAAAATTACAACAAAGCATGGTGGGAACTACGTGAAAAATACCAAGGAGTGCAAGCGCCTATCGCACGTAGCGAAAATGATTTTGATCCGGGTGCTAAGTACCACGTTCCGGGTAACACGCCTTATACACGTTACTTTTTAGCGCATATTTTACAATTTGAGTTTCATCGCAGCTTATGTGAAATTGCCGGTAACGATAAAGCCATTCATCGCTGCTCTATTTATAACTCAAAAGAAGCAGGGGATAAGCTAAACGCTATACTTGAAATGGGTTCGTCTCGCCCTTGGCAAGAAGCACTTGAAACTGTAACAGGTAAGCCGCAAATGGATGCAACAGCAATGCTCGATTACTTTGCACCATTACAAACCTATTTAGATAAACAAAACGAAGGCCGCAACTGCGGCTGGTAATAAAGTAATGCACTTGTACAAAAACGACAAAGCCCGCTAAATTTAGCGGGCTTTTTAATATTACCTTTGTATTAACTAAGTACGGGACTTAATTAAAACTGAAAACGCATGTTAGCAAAGTACGCATCGTTATCAGAATCATCAGCGTTGTTTTCGTAACCCACCTTTACACCAATATTTTTATTGATGAAGTGTTGAGCACCAAAGCTATAAGTATCTTGCTTATTGTAGTTAGCAAATACAGATGTTGCTTTTGAGAAGTAGTAGTTAGTTTCTGCTACCCATTGGTTTTCTGCATCATCAATACTTTCGTATTTACCTTCAAATGTTAGGTAGTTACCTTGCTGTAAATCAATAAAGTATTTAGCCGCAACTGCGCGGTAATCAAAGTCGTCGTCTGATGTAAGTGTAACACCTACGTAATCTGTGCTGTTAAGCATGTAGTTGTAAGCTAAATCAAATAATGCGTAATCATCGCCGTCTTTGTTTTCAACTAGTGTTACTTTTGCAAGTAAATCAGGGTTGAAAAAGTAACCACCCGTCAGTTTATAAAGCTCACGGTTAGAGCCTGAATCTAGGTCTGTATTCTCGTAAGATGCACCAACAACAAACTCATTAATAAAGTATTCGCCGCCAACTTTTGTAACATCACCAGAGTCGTCATCAGCG
>LAZR01002199.1_pt1 | contig 11551 bp, 11 predicted proteins | sample 329461 | NCBI WGS metagenome assembly LAZR01 (sample SAMN03002196, study PRJNA259156) | marine sediment metagenome | biome: sea floor; feature: Hydrothermal impacted sediments; material: marine sediment; isolation source: Loki non-amplified sample from Loki's castle hydrothermal vent sediment ...
ATTCGCCATAATCTTGAAGAATATGGGGAGTTATTTTTATTCCTTCTTGCCGCGATGACCTACATAAATACGATGGGAGAACGCGGTGTTTTTAACACATTACGTGCTTGGCTGATTAACAAAGGCTTTTCACTTAGGACGATATTCTGGATAACGGGATTGCTAGCGTTCTTTATTTCCCCTATAGCCGATAACTTAACAACAGCGTTACTGATGGCTACCGTTGTCATGGCCGTGGGTGGTACTAATGTGAAATTCGTATCCGTGGCTTGTATCAATATCGTGGTAGCGGCTAACGCCGGTGGTGCATTCAGTCCGTTCGGTGATATCACTACGCTTATGGTTTGGCAAAAAGGTATTGTCCAGTTCGAAGAATTTTTCTATCTATTTATTCCTTCCGTCGTGAATTGGATCATTCCTGCTTTTATTATGTCTCTGGCAGTGAAAAACGAAGCACCACAGGCAACATCAGACTCAGCAGAGTTAAAAGAAGGCGCACTTGTTGTGGTGGGTTTATTTTTAGTCACGATTGCCATGGCAGTTTGTGCACATAATTTCCTTCACCTGCCGCCAGTCATTGGCATGATGACCGGACTTGGTCTATTGAAGCTCTATGGTTACGTTCTCAAAATGAATGATCGCCGTAGTTTTATTAACTCAACATCAGACAATGAAGGCACAACCACATTAAAAGTAGAAGGGTTGAACGAGCGCAGACAACCTTTCAATATTTTTCAACAAGTTGAAAGAGCTGAGTGGGATACATTGATGTTTTTCTACGGCATTATTCTATGTGTCGGTGGTTTAGGCACTATCGGTTATTTAAGTCTCGGGTCGCAGTTCATGTATGGCGACTTGGGGCCAACTACTGCAAATATTCTAGTTGGCGTCATTTCAGCTATCGTTGATAACATTCCTGTAATGTTTGCCGTGTTATCAATGAACCCGGATATGAGCCAAGGTCAATGGTTATTGGTCACACTCACCGCAGGCGTAGGTGGTTCTTTATTATCAATAGGTTCAGCGGCTGGCGTTGCTGTAATGGGTCAAGCACGAGGAATTTATACCTTCTTCGCACACCTGAAATGGATATGGGCCATCGCACTGGGCTATGCAGCAAGTGTTTTTGTGCACCTTTGGTTAAATAGTGCGATGTTCTGAGGACGAGAGTCTAACTAAAAAAGGCGGTGTAATCACCGCCTTTTTTGTATTAATCATATAAGCGAAGAAGCATCTCTGCAATACAGGCTGGACGTTTACTATCTTCAACTTCAATGGTAATTTCTCTGACTAATTCCAAACCACGTCTCAATTTCTTTATGGCGATAATGCGGCTTCTAGCTCGAATGCGTTTGCCAACCTTGACTGGGGCTGGAAATACCACTTTATTCATTCCATAATTCACCACCATTCGTGCTTCAGGATAAGGATTTTTATCTGGATTTACGGTGTCAGTTAAAAGTGGAATCAGGGATAGAGTCAAAAAACCATGGGCAATGGTTGTTCTAAACGGAGATTCGTTCTGAGCTCGTTCTGGATCGGTATGAATCCATTGATTATCACCACTAACTTGAGCAAATTGGTCAATTCTTGATTGCTCCAACACAAACCATTCACCAATGTAATTTTCAACACCTAGGTCAGACTGAATACGCTGATATAAATCAAGAAAACCTTCACTCAGTTTATTTGTGCCCGGCTCTGCAGAAATAACATCATCAGCATCTTGAAAAAAATGGAAATATTGGGTCAGTGGCAGAGAAAAATTTCTAATATCTGCGACTTTCCTATTAAGTGTTTCCGGCCAGCTTTTCAGAGTAGTTTCAACGCGACTTTTTAGCTCAGAGTTAATGGTTCCAAGCTTTTCTTGACCTTGTTTCAGAGAATCTACTAATCGCATTCCACTATCCTTTTACTGAGGCAATGAGACTGCCTCGATGTCTGACCATATTCAGTAACAGAAAGTTTTTGGCGTCAGTTTTTGATAGCAATTATGCTTGATTCAGATAAAAAACTGCAGTGCATTATAAGGTCAACTAGATGGCACAATGACATAACAACAGTTACAATTCCATCTTTTATCATGAATGATGCAATAGATACCATGCTATACAGCACAGACGATTTACGAATCACGGGAATACAAGAAGTCATCCCGCCTGCACAGCTCCACGAAGAGTTACCAATCACGGATCAAGCTTCTCAAACTGTGTTTCTTACTCGCAATGCGACGCAAGATATTTTGCACAAGCGAGATGATCGTTTAACTATTATCGTTGGTCCATGTTCGATTCATGATCCTATCGCCGCTCGAGAATATGCGACAAAACTAAAACCACTGATTGATGAGCTGAGCGATGATTTACAAATCATTATGCGAGTCTACTTTGAAAAACCCCGCTCTGTGGTTGGCTGGAAAGGCTTAATTAATGATCCTTACCTCGATGGTAGTTTTAAAATCAATGATGGGTTACATATCGCTCGTAAATTATTGTTAGATTTAGCAGAAATGGGCGTGCCAGCGGCTACAGAATATCTAGATTTAATCAGCCCGCAATATATTGCAGACCTCGTATCTTGGGGAGCTATCGGTGCAAGAACGACTGAAAGCCAAGCGCATCGAGAGCTTGCTTCCGGCCTATCATGTCCCGTAGGTTTCAAAAATGCGACTGATGGTGGTATGCAAATAGCCGTAGATGCTTGCCTGTCAGCATCGAGACCCCATCATTTTATGTCACTGACGAAAGCAGGCCGCTCAGCCATTTTTTCTACAACTGGTAATCCAGACTGTCATGTGATTTTACGTGGCGGCAGAAAGCCTAACTTTGATAAAGCTAGTATCGATGATGCTTCTGCGGTCATCGCCAAATCAGGACAAGATATCCGCCTGATGATAGATTGCAGTCATGCTAACAGCGGTAAAGACCATCTTCAGCAAGCGATTGTCTGTCAAGAAGTAGCTTCACAAATTGCTCACGGTGAGAATCGCATCATGGGACTCATGTTGGAGAGTAACTTGGTTGCAGGCAAACAAAATGCCGATTGTTCTGATGAACTTGTTTATGGTCAGAGTATTACCGATGCATGTATGTCATGGGACAATACTGAACCACTGTTGAGAGAATTGGCTATGGCAGTTCAATCTCGTAGACAGCTTAAACAATCAGCAGAATAAACCGGAATTAAGTTTGACAATCACTGTCTATCATTTTCAGTAAGTTACTAAGCAGTATGGATTTCTCTTTGATTTCCGCTACGAAATCTTTGCTTATTGCGCTATAATTACTGATTAACTATTTATGTTCATGCCTTGCCTGAGCATAAATGACAACTAATTCCTGATAAAATCAGTAGGTTATTAAATGGCAGATTATGCCCTGATACTCATTAGCACGATTTTAGTAAACAATATCGTCTTGGTTAAATTCCTAGGCCTATGTCCTTTCATGGGTGTATCTCGCAAATTAGAGACGGCTATGGGAATGGCACTAGCGACGACCTTTGTGCTGACTTTATCGTCTATCAGTAGTTATTTGATCAACGAGTATCTGCTCGCTCCTTTTGGCATCGAATTTCTCCGTACCATCAGTTTTATTTTTGTTATTGCTGTCGTTGTACAGTTCACAGAAATGGTGGTGCATAAAACAAGCCCTCTACTTTACCAAGTGCTTGGTATTTTTCTGCCTTTAATTACAACCAACTGTGCTGTACTAGGCGTTGCCCTGCTAAATGTTCAAGAAAAACACGGCTTTATTGAATCTGCTTTATACGGATTTGGCGCTGCAATAGGTTTTTCTCTAGTACTCATCATCTTTGCTGGCATGCGTGAACGTCTGGCTGCAGCAGATGTACCTGTCCCATTCCAGGGGGCAGCAATCGGACTGATTACAGCTGGCTTGATGTCAATGGCCTTCATGGGGTTTACCGGACTGGTAAAAGGATAACACCATGCTAACTGCCATTATTGCTTTAACGCTACTGGCGTTAATCTTAGGATTAGTGTTGGGATTTGCTTCCGTCAAATTTAAGGTGGAAGGCGATCCAATTGTTGATCAAATTGACAAAATATTGCCCCAAACTCAGTGTGGCCAATGTAGTTTTGCTGGTTGCCGTCCTTATGCTGAGGCCATTGCTGCTGGTGAAGTAGATATCAACCGCTGCCCTCCTGGTGGAGAATCTACAATTCAGGCATTAGCTGACTTACTCGATGTGGAACCAAAACCACTTGATGAAGAATGTGGGGTTGAAAAACCTAAAATGCTTGCTGTTATCGATGAAGATCGCTGCATTGGGTGCACCTTATGTATTCAAGCTTGTCCTGTTGATGCCATCTTGGGCGCAGCGAAACACATGCATACAGTTATAGCTGATGAGTGCACAGGCTGTGAGTTATGTTTAGAACCCTGCCCGGTTGACTGCATTGATATGGTCGAAACCACACCCAATCCAAATACTTGGCGTTGGCCAGACCCTACTCACGTGAAAATAGAACGTGGAGGTAACAGATGAGTAAACCTTTAGGTTCATTTCCTGGTGGCTTAAAACTACCCGGTCATAAAGCGCAATCTACCCAGACCCCTATTCGAAAAACACCCATTTCGAATAAGCTCATCATGCCTCTTCAGCAACATATAGGGGCTGCTGCAGTACCTATTGTTGAGATAGGCGAAAAAGTTTTAAAAGGTCAGCGTATTGCAAAAGCAGATGGCCATGTATCTGTCTGTCTGCATGCACCAAGTTCAGGGACAGTCATCGCCATAAAAAATCATCCGATTCCCCACCCTTCGGGTTTAGATGCTTTGTGCATGATTATTGAGACTGATGGAGAAGATCGTTGGATCGAGCGTGAAGCTGTCGCAGATTTTAAATCTTTATCCGCTCACGATATTCGTCAGATTGTGCGTGATGCCGGTATTGTTGGTTTGGGCGGTGCAGGTTTCCCCAGCTTTATCAAAATGAATCCTGGGGTACGCAATAAAGTAGAAACACTATTACTGAATGGCTCTGAATGTGAACCTTATATCAGCTGTGATGACATGCTGATGCGGGAACGTGCAGATGGCATTTTGGATGGTGTTGAAATCATGCAATATGCCCTCGAAGCAGAGGAAGTAATTCTCGCTATTGAGGACAATAAACCGCGTGCTTTATCAGCGATGGAGCTTGCCTTAGCAAGTCGTCCACATATGACGTCAACTCGCATTGTGATTGTACCGACGCGTTATCCTACGGGTGGTGAAAAGCAACTTATTCAAGTCGTCACAACTAAAGAAGTACCTAGTAATGGCTTGCCGCTGGATATTGGTATAGTTTGCCACAATATGGGAACAGCCTATGCCGTTGGTAGAGCGCTGTATCATGGAGAGCCACTGATCTCACGCATAGTTCCCGTCCCCGGTACAAGTGTCGAACACGCAGGAAACTTTGAAACTTTATTTGGCACACCAATCGCTGAATTATTGGCGTTTGCTAAAACCAAGCGCCAGCAAGATGAAGCATTTATCCTCGGTGGTCCAATGATGGGGGTCAACCTAAGTGGTGATAATCTGCCCATCACGAAAACGGCGAATTGTATTTTAGTTGGTGTGCATGATTCAGCACCTGAGGCAGAGCCTCTCCCATGCATTCGCTGTGGTGATTGTGCATCTGTCTGCCCGGCGAGTTTATTGCCGCAGCAAATATACTGGCACTCCAGGGCCAAAGATTTTGAGCAAGCTGAAAATTACAATCTATTTGATTGTATTGAATGCGGCTGCTGTGACTATGTGTGTCCAAGTAAAATTCCGCTAGTGTCTTATTTCCGTTTTGCCAAAACAGAAATTATGACAAAGCAACGTGAGCAACAAAAATCAGATCTAGCACGTGATCGCTTTGAAACTCGATTAGCTAGACAAGAGCGTGAGCAGAAAGAAAAAGAAGAACGTCAACGACAACGTAAAGCGGCTTTAGCAGCCTCTAAAGCAAAAAAAGATAAAGAAGACGCTGCAACGACAGAAACCGCCGACAAGGAGAACTAGGTAAATGGCATTATTTCGGATAAGTCCACCCTACCTAGCTGGGGCAAACCGAGTAACCAAACAAATGTTGCAAGTACTGCTTGCAATGGTGCCAGCGGTTATTGCTATGGTCTATTTTTTCGGTGTGGCTGTTCTCATAAATATTGCCTTAGCCTTAGTGGTAGGTTTACTCGCTGAAATTCTCATGCTTAAGCTGCGTCAACGTCCGATCAAACCATTCATCACCGATGGTAGCGCCGCAGTGACAGCGATTCTTATTGCTGTGGCGATTCCCCCTTTATCACCATGGTGGCTGACCGTTGTCGGTGTTGTATTTGCTATTGTTTTTGCTAAACAGTTATACGGCGGCTTGGGTTACAACCCGTTCAATCCGGCCATGATTGGTTATGTATTGCTATTGGTCTCATTCCCATTGGAAATGACGACATGGTTACCTGTATCGTCACTCGCTGAAAACCCTGTTGATTTTCATGCTGCATTCCAATTGATTTTCCATGGTGAGACGGGGACTGATTGGGTAGCTGATACCGTATCTGGCGCGACTCCTCTTGATGCGATGAAAACTCAAATTGGTCAATCGATTTTGCCTGAATACATTATCAACCAAAATTTATTTGGATTTGCCGGTGGCTTAGGCTGGGAATGGATCAATATTTGGTTTGCCATTGGTGGTATTTATTTAATTTACCGTCGGGTGATTAGCTGGCATGTACCTGTTGCTATGCTTGCTGCACTATTCATCATTAGTGGTCTAACGTCTATGTTTGCGCCAGAAATGACAGGATCACCAATCTTCCATCTAGTCAGTGGAGGCACGATGATTGGCGCTTTTTTCATCGCTACCGACCCTGTGTCAGGCTCAACAACGGTCAAAGGTCGCTTGGTATTCGGCGCTGGTGTTGGTTTGCTTACCTACATAATTCGCATATGGGGTGGTTACCCGGATGGTATCGCCTTTGCTGTCATACTAATGAACATGATGGTGCCGCTGATTGATTATTACACGCAACCTAAAGTGTATGGAGCAGTGAAATAATGGTGGATATCAAGAAACATGCTCTGCGAGTTGGTTTAATGCTCGGTTTATTTGCCATCGTTGCCACTACATTCGTTGCCTTTACCAATGAAAATACGCGTCAACAGATTCAAGAAAATGAACGTCAAGCACTGTTAGATGCTATCAACACGCTGGTACCAAGCGATCAATTTGATAATGCCATCCTGCAGGATGCGATCACTCTAGCTCCGACGGAGGAACTTGGTACACAAGAACCTACGCAGGTCTTCAGAGCCAGAAAAAATGGTCAGCCTGTGGCTGCTATTTTTACTGTCGTCGCACCCAATGGGTACTCAGGACGCATTAAAATGTTAGTCGGTATCTATAGCAATGGAAAGCTTGCGGGTGTGCGCGTCATTAATCACAAAGAAACGCCTGGCTTAGGGGATAAAATCGACGTAAAACGTTCGAATTGGATTAAACAATTTGAAGGCCTATCATTAGAAAATCCATCTGCAGCGAAATGGAAAGTAAAAAAGGATGGCGGTGCTTTTGACCAATTTACAGGCGCCACTATCACGCCACGAGCAGTCGTTAAAGCAGTTAAAAAATCGTTAGAGTATTTTGATAAACACCATGACGCTCTATTCAGAAAAATAGGTGAAACATCATGAATCCATATGCTCAAATCATCAAAGAAGGTTTATGGAAAAATAATCCTGCTTTAGTTCAGTTACTTGGATTGTGTCCGCTTCTTGCTGTCACCAATACAGTGATTAATGGGCTGGGGTTAGGCTTGGCGACCATCCTAACGCTGGTTGCATCTAATGGGATTATTTCGCTTTTACGTAATCAAATTCCTGATGAAGTACGTTTACCAGTATTTGTGATGATCATTGCCTCAATTGTTACCATTATCGAATTATCGATGAATGCCTGGTTTCATGATCTTTATCTTATTTTGGGTATTTTCATTCCCTTAATCGTGACAAATTGTTCTATCATCGCTCGTGCTGAAGCTTTCGCGGCAAGAAACCCAGTTGGTCACTCGCTACTTGATGGACTAATGATGGGCTTAGGTTTTACGGCTGTGTTGATCGTACTTGGTGGCATGCGTGAATTGATTGGTCAAGGTACGTTATTTGCTCAAGCTAATTTAATGTTTGGTGACATTGCAACGAATTGGACGCTGACACTAATTGATGATTACCGTGGATTCCTGTTGGCACTACTTCCGCCTGGCGCCTTTATTGGTTTGGGCCTTATTGTGGCACTAAAAAATGTTATCGACGTTCGCCTAACTAAACGCCAAACATCGGTAGTGGAACCAGTCGCTGAAACAGCATCAAGCCATTAGTTAAATGAATAAAGAACAACGTCATGCTTTTTTTGCCACCTTAAAAGCGCAAAACCCAGCACCGACAACCGAGCTTAACTATTCATCGGCATTTGAGTTATTAATCGCCGTAATTTTATCTGCACAAGCAACCGATGTTGGTGTTAATAAAGCTACCGACAAACTTTATCCTATCGCAAACACACCAGAGTCAATTTTAGCTCTTGGTGTTGATGGTTTGAAAAGCTATATCAAAACAATTGGATTATTTAATAGCAAAGCTGAAAATGTCATTAAAACATGCGACATTCTAATCAATCAGCATAACAGCCAAGTACCAGAGAACCGCGAGGCCTTAGAAGCCCTACCAGGTGTGGGCCGAAAAACAGCTAATGTTGTTCTAAACACGATCTTTCATCATCCCGTCATGGCCGTTGACACCCATATATTCAGATTATCGAATCGAACAGGTCTAGCAAAGGGGAAAACAGTTCGTGCTGTTGAAGACAAACTGATGAAAAATGTGCCCAAAGAATTTATGTTGGACGCACATCATTGGTTAATTTTGCATGGTCGTTATGTATGTGTTGCTCGCAAGCCAAAATGTAATGAATGTATTGTGACTGAATACTGTGACTTCTATCGTTCAGCACAGCGAAAAAGAAGTACCACTATCTAACAATGTTCAGTCAAAATCGCCAACAAATAAGACAAATGTACTTTGATGTATGGGCAAAAATGACGATGTCCTCGCCATTAAGTAGTTTAGAAAAAGTCATTGCTAGTGTTATTGAGCTTCATCCTGAATATCACGCACTATTTTCTAAGCCCGATAAGTTAGACCAAGACTATTTTGTCGAGCATGGTGAGACTAATCCCTATTTACATATGGGACTGCACATTTCGCTACATGAACAAGTGCAGACAAATAGACCCGCAGGCATACGCGACATTTACCAACAATTGCTAATCAAAACCGCATCACAACATGACGCCGATCACCTCATGATAAAGTGCTTAGCTGAATCCTTATGGCAAGCACAGAAACAGGGAACAGCACCGTCAGAAGCAGATTATTTAGCGTCATTACGCGCACTCGTCTGAGGTGCCGAGCATTTTTTTCCAAGCTGTATCCTTGATAACTAATAATGTAAAACTGCCATCCACCAATTCGGGTAAGACTTAAGGTTCGAAACCAGCACAAAATATCGTTCACAAGTATTTTTAGATAACTTTTTGTTCTGCAGTCGTGACATGAAATGGACTATAACCGTATAATCAAACCAAAATAATCATGTATAAATTGAGGTTCAATAATGAGTGGCAGCAAGTCTGGGCAATTTTTTATCGGTAGCATCGTCATTTTCCTAGTGATTTTTGGTTTAATTCTGGCTCTACTTAACAGCATGAATGACTTGGGTAAACATGCTACTACTCCAGAAAAAATGGATGAAGCATCCATTGCTGAACGTATTAAACCTATCGCTGAAGTCAACATTGGCGAACCACCTGCAGTGCAAGCACCAGCGCCAGAAGAGGCACCTTCTGAAAGTGATGCAGTCGCCACATTAGTATCTCAAGTCTGTGCAGCTTGCCATGGTGCCGGTTTAATGGGCTCACCGAAAATTGGTAATGCCAAAGACTGGGCTCCCCGCATCGATAAAGGCATAGATACGCTATATAACCATGCGATTAATGGTTTCAATGCCATGCCAGCGAAAGGTGGCCGAGCTGATTTGAGTGATGATCAAATCAAAGCAGCGGTGGATTACATGGTTGCCCAAGCTCAATAAGTGATTTCAGTAATCATAAAAAAGCACCGTCTAGTTCTACTACTCGGTGCTTTTTCATGTATAAACAACAATAAAAATACAATGTAGAGAGAATCAGCATACTAATGGATTTATTGGCATTCAATCTTCCCCTGATTGTACTTCTTCCCTTTATTGGGGCACCGCTAACAGCATGGGTGGCATCTAAAAACAGATTGGCCTCAGCATGGGCAGCCGCTGGTATTACTCTGTCAGCCCTCCTCTTACTTTTACCGGCCATTGAGTATCCATTTGCAAACCAAACACTACTACAAGGCTGGAGCTGGATTCCCTCTCTCGGGCTCGATTTTGCGTTTCGATTAGATGGGTTAGCCTTATTATTTGTATTTATGATTTTGCTGATAGGTTTATTAGTCATTTTATATGCCGCCTATTACCTGTCTCCCTCTGATTCAATGGGAAGATTTTTCTCCTATATGATGATGTTTATGGGCTCTATGCTCGGCATTGTCTTATCTGAAAACCTGATTCAGCTCGTTATATTCTGGGAATTAACCTCTCTCACTTCTTTCTTACTAATTAGTTTCTGGCAATATCGACAAGATGCCCGAGATGGTGCCCGAATGGCATTAACAATTACAGGCGCCGGTGGCTTGGCTATGCTGGCAGGTGTTTTGATCATCGGTAATATCGTTGGCAGTTTCAATTTGACTGATGTTTTAGCCTCTGGAAATATGATTAGAGAGCATGCGCTCTATATTCCTGCCTTAGTCTTGATTCTGCTTGGTGTGTTTACAAAATCGGCTCAGTTTCCATTTCACTTTTGGTTGCCACATGCCATGGCCGCGCCTACCCCTGTTTCGGCCTATCTTCACTCGGCTACGATGGTTAAAGCTGGTATTTTCATGCTGGCAAGATTGTTTCCCGTACTATCAGGTACTGATGCATGGATGTGGTTAGTGGGCACTGCAGGTATGGTGACGATGGTGTTAGGCGCTTACACAGCCTTATTTAAACACGATTTAAAAGGCTTATTGGCTTATTCGACTATCAGCCATCTTGGCTTAATTACACTGTTGTTTGGTTTCAGCACACAACTAGCCGCCGTTGCGGCTATTTTTCACATTATCAATCACGCCACATTCAAAGCTTCCTTATTTATGGTCGCCGGCATTATCGATCATGAATGTGGTACCCGCGATATGCGTAAGGTAAATGGCTTATTGAAATATATGCCTCATACCGCCGTATTAGCGATGATTGCTGCATCTGCTATGGCAGGTGTGCCGTTATTAAATGGTTTTCTAAGTAAAGAGATGTTTTTTCAACAAGCATTGGAAGCGACCGACCACCATATTTTAAGCTGGGCAACGCCTATTATTGTCACCTTTGGTGCTATTTTCTCAGTGGCTTATTCCTTACGTTTCAT
>LAZR01002201.1_pt1 | contig 11536 bp, 4 predicted proteins | sample 329461 | NCBI WGS metagenome assembly LAZR01 (sample SAMN03002196, study PRJNA259156) | marine sediment metagenome | biome: sea floor; feature: Hydrothermal impacted sediments; material: marine sediment; isolation source: Loki non-amplified sample from Loki's castle hydrothermal vent sediment ...
TTCTAATTCTATTAAAATCTCATTAATTTGAATATCAAGAAGGATAGGTGGGATATCCTCATATTTAACAGTGATTACTAATAAATTCATTAACCTTTCTTCAAGCCATAAGATTTTCTTGCGATTTTTAGCATTCATTTTTCATTTTCAATTAATTTATTAACACATATTTTTTAATAAGTTGATATTATTCTATTGTGACATTCTCTTCTAATTTAAAAAATATTTTTATTAAAAGAAAAATAATTTCTATTTACTTTTATTATGAGGAAATATGGGACTCTTAATTACTGAGGGTTATTTGGTGGAGAGGAATCATTATATGATCTACAAAATCTCTTCAACGCATGCAAAAAACCTCTAAAGCCAAGAGTATAAATTTCACTTATCTTTGGAACTCGATTAAATTGGGGATAAATAAAGTCACGATAAAATGTTAACGATTTCTTTTCATCAACCCATTCCCATCTAGTTCTTAATTCATTTGGAACTATTCCAAGCTTTTTAAAAAATTCTAATTTCAATTATTACCTTTAATAGACCGGAACGATTGAATGCGATGTCAATTCAACTTACAGAAGATATGTTAGATAATAGTGATTTTTCTGATCACTATTATGTTTCTTCCTTAACTGCAAGTACTCTTGAAGCCACTTACAGAAAATTCACTAAAGACACTTCTATAACTTATACAAGTGAATATGTGCAAGAAAAGATCACTGTAACTGATTGGACTGAAGGACAAATTGAGCAAACTCGGATTTATCAAGATATTTTCGATGAAGGTGAAATCGATTCAGATGTAATCAAATCATTAGTAGGAGCTATATACACTATCCAAAAGGTTCAGGTAGGCACTCTTCAAAACATTGAAAATGTGCAAACTAAATCGATATATTCAACAAAGAAGCTCTCTATCACAGACCCAAGGGAAGAAGAATGGGATTTAGAGACATGGGAAGAAAATATTCCTGATAGGTTTGATTCAATAACGACTATTTTCGATGACGGTTCTACAACAACATGGAATAAATATGAAACTGAGATTACCATTGAGTTTCCTTCTAGATTTAGCCTTTACAACGATTTATATAATAACAATCCAGACACTGCTGTTGGAAGCACCCAATTTACAATTACAGGAATGTTAATAACCCCTAGCGATGGTATGGTATATGATACCTCTAATAAGGATCTGTTTAAATCAGGAAGGGCGAAGTCTCCAGGTAAATACTTCTATTACGATAGCGATAGCGACGGATTCTATGAGACAGTGTATATTCTGGAAAATCCTAAGCGCCCGACGGTAGGCAACAATATCTACATTGTGAAATCTATCGGTTTTAATTATGATGGAGAGCATGGTTTTAGCCCATATAGGAGAGTTAATAGAAAGGTCGTATCAAAGACCGATTTTGACCAGCTTGAGGCTGAAGGAACGCAGAGGTTTAGAAGCTCTTTCTGGGCTTATAATTTCAAGGGATTAAAAAGCATTGACCTACTTTTCCCTGACGATCCTTTTGACGGATTTGAAACCCAAGATCATATTTTTGAGATCTCTAAATTAGTACGACCAAGTGAATTCAACTCAAAATTTCCAGAACTGTTTTATGAGGTACGACATAGAGCATACTCTGACGCATGGAAGATTTATAAAAAACAACTGGTTCAAGATACAATAGAACAAGTGTTTATGACAGTAACTGCTACTATTGTTAGTTATGCCGTACGCGCTTTTTTCATATGGATTCCCTTTGTTGGTAAAGGTTTGGCCGAATTATTTGGTACCCTTGCATATATCGGTGTCTATACACTCCTTACAAAATTTACCATGGATATGAAACGGCATAAAGCTCAATCACTTGAAAGAGCAAATACTTACATTCCCATTAGTATGGATGATTTAAAACCAAAGTCTCTTAATGAGCGCTCACTTGCGACTCACGGATATTGGGAGGAATCTACAGTCGCCGCATTGCAAGGGCATCCTGGAGCCTATTATACTGAAGTTCAGGGAGAAGCAAATAACCAATTATATGCAGCATATGCAATCACCTCTCCCGCAAATATATTACGCGACAATGCTGATAAGAATTTGGGTGGTTTTGTGGATTTTATCTGGGACAATATGTGGAAAGCTGCCAATTCCAATCCCGATCTAATGATCGGTCTTGATTTTGATGCACAGAACTTAGATTATTTCTTGCTTACTACAGAGCTGCCATCTCTTAATGACAATCCCGATTATACCTTCAAATCTAGTGTCAATAATGGGCTTTACACTGAATATAGACATAATACTATTGGGTATCTCCAACAAAAAGTAGCAGAAGAGACGAATGCTGATCTTTCTCTCATTAAACCGATGATTATTGGGGGTATTCCTCAATATGTATTTATAGACGGCACAAACACCTTCAACCAAATCACCATGCCTGCTTCTCACCTATATCAGCCTGTTATCATAAATTCAGCTCAGAATATTCGAAGCGAAGGGACTTTAACTGTTAATATTCGAACTGCGTTTAGCTCAAACACAAAAGGGATTTCTCACGACACAACATTTCCTGAGAGAAAGCTATATCCTTCAAAAGTTCCGCTTTCTTCGCACGGGTTTGAATATCCAATTAATTTTATTAGAATAGAATTAATGGAAGAGCCACTTTCAGGAGGATCACCAGTTTCTATTAGGGATATAACTCTTACATCTCGTAATCCAAGCTTCAGGGATTTTTTTTATGTCGAATTTGGTAATATTTACTTTAATGATAATATCGATACCATATTAGTTTCAGACCAAGCTGAATTTAGTACAATGATTAATAACGGAGAGATGTCAGCCAGTACAACGAAATTTTATAAACTGACTATAAAGTTTGACATGATTGTACCCGATTCCGGCTCAGAAGACCATAAAAGAATGGCTTTGTCTCAAGCAACCGCTTATGGGATCATGGACTATATAAATCAATGGACATATGCAAAGCAGACAGCCGGTATGATTAGTGAAATCGCGTATACCGAGACTCTAACTCTAATTTCTACTGCTATTTCTACCGCCGCAATTATGGTTGGACATTGGGCTGTGGGCGGAATTCAAGAGCTTTTTAAGAAAGCCTCCGAGGAAGGCGCTAAGGAAGCCATAAAACAATCATTTAAGCAAATACTAACCCAATTCGGTATGGGATTTGCCAAGTTTGCTTGGACTATAGGAGTAGCCTCAATTAAAGAAATGTTCGAAGAAATAATTATTGATGGAATCCTTGAAGCATGGGGTGAAAGAGTTATGAAACAGATAGGTGGTAGTGAGGACCAAGCATTTTGGTTTACTACACTGCTCACATCAGGACGCGAATCCTTGGGCGGGGCAAGAACTACCGTCATGAAAGCGATAAATACGAGATTCGGAGATGCTAAAATCACCGGGGCGCTTCGTGGCATACGCAGCTGGTTTGCAACCAAGTTTGCCACAGACACAAATTCGGATATCGTCAAGAGAAATGAAGCAAGTGCAATTGTAAACGCTGAATTTAAGGATGGTAAAAACGACCAAGATATTTTACAAAATGAGGAGAAAGTTAATTCATGGAAAAAGATTGTCGGCTCTGGGCTTTATAAATTAATGCGCTCAGTAATTCCGGCTTTTTTCATGGGAGGGCTCCTCTTCGGTAGTACTTTTGCGACTTTGGGCATGGTAAAAGACATTAAAGGATTTGGAGGGAGCCTTCTAGGTCGCTATCAGACCTTAAAGGCAAATGAGAAGAGACGAGGATATAATGATCAACTAGCCCCTGTTCTTAAAAACATAATCGATGAAGGCTCAAGACTTTCGAAAAGCAAAATAGAAGGATTTATTCAGGATTATCTAAAAAAAAACGGTGAGCCTATGACTACTGTTGATAATAAAGTTAATGTCAATATGCCTTTACGAATTTACCAAGCATCTAGTTTACAGCAAAAATTCCCTTCGATCTACAGTCCAGAACTCACTGACCTAAAATCCCAAGTCGAATCCACCAAATTTTTATCCGGAATAAACTCTGACTTGATGGACTCATTAAGTAAATTTACAACTACTAAAGAAAAAACTGACAAAGTAAATTCCATCCGCGATGATTCCAAGATCAAAGGTGGTAAATTTGAAGGAGAAGTACTTGTGGACACATCACAAATTCCCGAAACCATTCCCATTGAAGATGAAGACCCGATCACATCCCTCTTAGATAAGACATATAAGGGTGAGACCTTTAGAAGATTTAGAGGTCCTGAATTACTTAAAAAGAAGGTTCTTACAGAGTTTAAGGCATATCTTAAAGGAAAATATAGGTTAACATACGATATCGACTTACACTTGGTCCTTTCAAACGGATTAATTTTCTCCAATTTAAAGAATGGTAAGAAATTGGGAGGCTTAACACTTAACGAAAAAACCACTCTTGAAGACATCTTTGATGAATTTGGTATTGATAAAGATGATCCTCGTGACGGATTTTTCTTAACCCCTATAGGTAGTTATATTAAGGATTTTACAAAGACCTTTGGTGTACCAATTTTCGGCACAACTGAAATTTTCACCCATAGTAAAGTTACAGAAAAAGTTAAGTCAGAATTCGTTGGTGAGTTTGGTAACTTATACCGAGAAATTTACGGTGAAATCGAATCAATTTTCCCAAAAGTTAATTCCTTATACGAGATTGCCTATCAATCAAGCGAAAAAGAATTTTTCAATAGGAACGAAAGAAAAGGAGATAAAGAATGGAATAATTATTTAGTAAAAGTATGGGCACAATTCAAAAATAAGGCAATTGATAAAAGGACAGGTATTTTCTTTGATTCGTATAAAGAAGTAACAGACAAAGCCCTTCAAGGAGCAATTCTTAATAACTTGATTGAGTTAGTAAAGAATGAGTTTAAGGCTGCTAACGGTAGAGACCTAAAAAATGAAGAAGTTTTGCCCGTCTTATTAAGTAAGATTAAACAAAGTGGTTGGATTAACAATTTATTTGTTTCAGAAATTATCGAAACGTTCAAAATGGAGACTTTTATACAATATTTCACCATATCTAACCTTATTCAGGTAAAAGATTACTCAAACGCGAAGGCTAATAGAAATGGTGCGATAGCTGAAGGAATCGCTTTTCTAGATCTTACATCAAAGATATTGGATGAAGTTTATATTAAATACAGGTCCAAAATATCTCAAATCGCCCCGCCGGTATTTTCTTATTTATATAACGATGCAAAAAAGCCCAGCTTTTTTACCGGTCCTAGGATAATAAGTCGGGTTAGATTTAGGCATTTAGATAACGGACTCCAAGCATTTGTTGTTGAAGATGGAGGAGAATTTAAGAGAATCGCATATTTAACTTCCATCAAGCACGATGCCACAAAAGACGGTACAAAAAATATAGTCGTAGACCTAATAACGGGAGCTTTAATAAACTCAAAAGAAAATGCAGACGGTATTCGATATTTAGAGAGCGATCTATCGTTATTTCCAGTCACTTTAAGAGCTACAATATTTGATTCTCAGATACAAGCTTTAGGCGAATACACAAGAAACTGGTTTGAAACAAGTGTTCTTGATTTAGAACACGCTCGGTCTAATCAACTCAAAGGTCCATTAAAAGACATGACCGAAGTCGTCACTATAAACGCCATGAATAAAGAAATCGCAAAGATTTCTGGTTTAACTAAAGAGCAATTAATTATTAAAATGGGGAGCGATTTCCAAGACCCAGATTTTATAAGGACTAAAATAACAAACAGTTTCGGTTTTGTATCCAGCACACAAATTCCTAATATCCAAAAATTCATAGAAGAATTAGCTCAAAATATCGACACTTGTTACTCAGATATGCTTTTCAAAGACATCAACATAAAAATAATAAAAGGGTTAAACAGGGGATTTCAAAAGCGGGATTACTTCATAACATCTATTTCAAGTTCAACTTCTCCTAATAGTAGATTTAATGGAAAAGTTTTTAACATTGAAGGAAATGAAATTACATTAAGTGGGAATTTAGCCAAACAGTACAAAATCATTACTCACAAAACCACTTCTAAGCTTGCGTTAATTGAAACAGACGGAAGTTCAATTAGTATTCCCGATGATTATGTGGACGGTGTTATCGTAAATGATAGAATATATCGAAACGCATTACTAACCAATTCAGATGGTAAATTACTTTCCAGCGAGTTTTTTGACCCTCATTTATTAAATTTTAGGATCAAAGAAGATATTCATAATGATTTTAATATGTATCTCTATTCCGAAAACGGAAATCTAGCGGGTGTTAATTTCTATACGGTATTCTCTTACTTTGAAGGTGTTGAAACCAGAGATTTAGGAACTTCAATACATTTTTCCGACCCTGCCTTTAGAAGTGATAGTTTAAACTTTGAGTTAAATCGGGTACAATATCCTTTCGAAACCCAAAATCCAAGACCCAGACCACAAAAGAAACAATTGCCTGAGGGTAATTTTATATTTGATCAATTTTCCGATATTGAAGCCAAACTAATGTATGGGGAATTTACTCGGGAAACTTTCATGGAAATTTTTATGCAATTGTTCGAAAGTTCGTATAGCCGAGTTAATATGTACGCAGCGAAATATCTTCATTTTCTTAACGGTCGTAGTTTAGGTTCTAATTCCAAAGCGTTCATTGAAGGAAATAGTATTGCAGATGTCAATAATGCGATCAAAGATTTAGGCTTTACTGATGAAGAACTACTTCAATTTATATGGCAACTACGTGACTCATCTGACTCAGAAAATATTAAATGGACTTTCCGAAAGAAAGATTCCAATGGAGCTTTCACCATGAAAAGATGGCTTGAACTAGTTTATAATAAAATTACATCATACGTTGCTAATGACGGATCCATCTATGCTCAACTGAGGGATAACCTCAAAGGTCTCGTAGAAAATATTGGAACTAAAGACCAGTTTTCAGCTCTTTTTCTAGGTAGTACAGACCTAACAGAGTTTACTGTTGAAGAAGCACGGTTGGGGGTTGAAATATTTAAAGCCGCAAATAAACTCTTTGGACATTTTACTGTGCGTTTAATTCTGGCAGGGATGATAACAAGCAACAATAATCTTAATATTCAAATTAACAGTATAAACAGATTAAGCGGACCTCTTAGTGTGGACACACTAGCCTCTCGCCTCCACTATGTAGGACTGATTTCTCCTGTTTCCACTCAGAACCGACCGATTGTACACATAGCAAGTCTTTATGTGATTGAACCAATGGCTTATCTCTATGGAATATTTTGCCTAGACTCTCGCCTTTATTTGCCAATAGAAGGTTCCGGAGTTAGGGTTGAAGCTATTTATAACACACTTCAATTCCCCAACGGACCTTTAATTGGTCTGGATGGCTCGGGAACCTTTACGGCTCAATCTGCCAATGATTTATCTTTTGAAATGGGAAGTCATTTCGGTTTATCATTTATCCACTATTTAAAGACAATAAAAATAGGAGATGATATATCTTTTTATGAAAGATTCGCTACTCACCAAGAAAATGTTATAAACTGGCTGATTAAAAATAAGGTTGGATCTAAATTACGAAGTGTTTTTGTAAAAAGGGGACAGGCAGGGTTATACGCTGCAGTTCAAGACACGGCCACAACAGAACTTAAGAAACATATGCTTCGAAGGACCTTGATTGGATTACGAGAACAACTAGAATTATTTGCTAGAAGTAACAATTACCGTTTTGATTTAGAATTTGATTTTAATGATCCTTACGGAAGCCCGTTTACTGTCGAGATTACAAAGGACGATTTAATTGACATGGGTTTTATAGAATGGGGCAATATACTACGTAAAGAATCTCACAGACCTAACTACGAGAACCTTAGGAACGCACAGTTAAACACTATGATTAAGTCGACTGTTGAGTATTTGGACAGTGTTATTAAAAATAATGGATTAGGGAATGGCAAGGTAATACTCGTCCCTATTGTTAATACTAAAGACCCAAATTTGGGTTATCAAGTATTAGACCGTCGTGGTGATAGGGCGTATGGTTCTTTTGCTTATGAATTCCTTCCTGAATCAGGCATTTTTAAAATAGATACAACAAATAACGAAAATTACAAAGAGATCTTAAACCATATTGCTTATCTTATGGCCGCAGGTGATATTGGTTTTATCATGAAGAACTGGAAAGAAAATGTTCTTAGTCTACAAAGTTACTTACTTACGGATAATGAAATGATAATGGCTTTTAATCGTGAACGACTATTAGCTCCAAGTGAAATATTTTCATTGCAGGGGGTATGGAACAAAGAGATAAAGAATAGCATCCATGAAGATGTAACTATCTACGACGTTTTCAATGTGTACAATTTAGACATCACTAGGTATTCTAATTCAGAAGAACTTCAATATTTCCTTAGCTCCCATAAGTGGAACGAAATTTGGGAATTTCCATTCGTTATTACAGGTTTGCATGCAGATAACTCATACATAACCACCCCAAGTAGACTCAGAATCCATATGAACTCATTAAGTGATTATATAAAGGGATTACTTACTTAATGATGAAATAAACATCTCTTTTTTTATATTTTTTTATCTCTAAACGAATTTTTTTTTGAGTAAAATCTAGAGTAACATAGCTTAGCTCCTTCAACTTAAGGATATTCTTTGGAGCGTTTTTCAATGGGTTGAAGCTTATGTTAATACTAGTAAGTGAGGAGAGATCCCCGAAACCGTCAGGAAGGTTAATTAAGTTATTCCTTGCTAAATTAAGATATTTCAGTGTTGTTAGTTGTCCTATTGATTTTGGTAAATTTTCTAATCTATTCCCATAAAGATTTAAGTTCTCAATGCATTTTAAATCAAGAATTTCATTAGGAACGTACGTTAAGCCATTATGACTTAAATCCAATGATTTTAATTCTTTCAAGTTCCCAAAAAGAAGAGGTAAAGTTTTTATCCCATTAGTTTTTAAGTTTAATTTCTCCAAATTTCTTAGCTCGCAAAATGATTCGGGCAAGTGTTTAATATTACAGCTTTTGAGTCTTAGCTCTCTTAACTCTTTCAGATTAAAAATATTTTCGGGAATCTTTCCTATGTTGCTAGAAGAGAGATCTAGGCTTCTTAAGGCAGTTAATTTCAGAATAGGGTCTGGAAATCCTATCAGTCTAAAACTTTCTTCGGAATTGAGAATTAATTCTGTCACACGCCGTTCTCTAATAACAAAAGAAAAGTTTAATTCTTCCAATCCACTATCAGTAGGCTTCAAGACCAGATAAGATCTACGATAAGATTCTGAATATTCCTCACTTTCATCATAATATAATTTCGATTTAAAATCATTCCACTGTTCATCTATTATTTTATCCAACTCAAGAATTGCTTCCGCATCATTTTTTTCCAGTAATAAGTTTAGCATCGTATTTCTATCTAAATAGTTATAATATTCTAAATCCCGAGGGATTTGATGGTAAGGTCTAGGATTCCACAGATACTGGCTAACCCTTTCTTGCAATAAAAATTCTTTTAGAGGTTTGTTCTTTCTTTTTAATTCATTTTCAAATTCCTTAATCGAAATCTTCTTTGCGATCTCATCCCCCAATCCCGCTAATTCTTTTAGCACTAGTAGTGAAGTCCTACGGAAAACATTATCGTTTCCTAAAATCTTACCCATACTCTCCTTTGACTTTTCGTGATCTTTATAAAAAGAATGGTTTATTTCTTTTTTGTTATACAAATCCCAATATATACTCACCAAAAGAGATATACATACTTCGACATTCCCCGCTTTAAGTTTTTTTTTAATATTTTTCATAAAATCAGGGCTTATTCTTTGTTCTCCAACCTTTTCAACTAACTTAGTTAACTCCTTCGAAATTATTAAACCTATTCTGTAAAGGACTTCTTCTCTTTTTAAAATATTTTCAATTTGCTCTTTTAACTTATCATTTAAGCCAAGGAATACAGTTTCTTTCTCCTCCTTAGTTAGGTAGTCCAAATATTTCTCCTCTAAAAGGTATAATGCTACATTTACACTCCCTTCCATCATTCTATTTGCTATTTCTTCTTTAAAAACTTTTTCCGCTTTTGTATCACCTACTTCTGTTAATCTCTTAAGTAGGGAAAATGATAAGTTTCTATGCAATAGTCTCGTATCATAATCATACTCTGCCCATACCTGCAAATTGCTACAATGGGCCCAAAACTCGGTAGCGTTATCGATTCTATATTTTTGGATTTTTGAACCTTCGAGAGAATGATCTAAATTCTCAGCAACTTCATCTATTGATTTAATATCATCAAATGAAGTAATCTGATCTATAGGAACGTTTATTAAAAGGAATTTACATTGAATAAATTTTTCACCCTTCACGTAAATCTCTGTTCTGTATCCATTGTTCCACAAGGACAAATAATCGTTAACCTTGAATTCTAACATAAAAATCTCAGCAAAAACCTTTAAACCATTATTAAAAAATCGTTTTATGTATATATATTTTAACCCATTTTTAGATTTCTGACCAACTAACTGATAAATTTTTAAAAAGAACTGTAAAAGACGTATTTATCAAATGATCTAAAGATGATTTTATAAACTTGATAAATAACTCCAAGGCTATTCTAATTCAAGCTTAACACCTCAAATCAAATTTGAATTACTATCAATTTATAATTCATAACAAATTCAATTGCTATTATTTGATTATATCAAAATTCGTCTAAAATCTTAATTTTTTTCAATTTTTTTTTTGAGGTTTTTTCTTCAATCAAGGATTTTAATTATTATCTCTTTTTTTAAAATAGAATATCCAATCAAGTTTTAATTTAAGAAGTTGAGACGTATGGGAGAAAATGACTTTAATGAGATTTTGTCTAATCCAAAAAAATTAGAAAAGACTTTTCTAAATGAATGGAAAATTCAAAATGAATCTTTTTTTAGGGGATATTATATAAATGATGAAATAGAGGAAATTGGAGAAAAATATTACAGTTTAACTAAAAAATATCGAGAATATCCTTTTCAATTCAATGTATTTAGAACAATTAACCTAAAAGATCACTTAAGATTCATTGAAAAACTACAAAAGATTTTGAAATTTTAGCTAGGAAATTATTTTTATTAAAAGTAAGAGATTTCAATATTAGAGAAGTGTATATCCCTTTTTAGCCTAAATTTTAATCGATTATTTTTAACAACTATTTACTCAATTATTTATTTTTCAATTCTTATTTTCATTTTAAAATCATTTAAAAATCATTATTTAACTTCGGAATTAAAGATTTATGGGAGAACACCAGCATAAAGCGACAGGCATAAAGAATATAAATTATTAAATCAATCCGAACTAGAATATCAAGAAGCAAATGATTACCTAATTCCTATGGAACATATAGAATATACTCTTGAATTAGAAGAAGTTGAACGAAAACTAAACGATTCATATCACCATCTTTTAAAAATTGAAAAAAAAAAAAAAATTATTCTATATCACCGAATTTTGATTTCATAAACAATGATTATTCAGAATTAAAATTTAG
>LAZR01002203.1_pt1 | contig 11531 bp, 7 predicted proteins | sample 329461 | NCBI WGS metagenome assembly LAZR01 (sample SAMN03002196, study PRJNA259156) | marine sediment metagenome | biome: sea floor; feature: Hydrothermal impacted sediments; material: marine sediment; isolation source: Loki non-amplified sample from Loki's castle hydrothermal vent sediment ...
GAAAATAAAGCAGATTGGGCGCCCTATTTTCCTAGCGTTCAGGTTATTACTGTTGATGAATATTTACAAAACCCGTCGCAAACCAGTAAAGCACGCGCGCAAGTCATTAATCTCTGTCACAGTTTAGATTATCTTAGCCCAGGTTATTACTGCTCAATGGTATCGGAAGCTCGCGGCCATAAAGTCATTCCTGGCTTGCGTACCATTAATGATCTATCACGCAAAAGTCTCTACGCTTACGACATCACCGATTTAGCACCGCAACTGGATAACTTAATCTCGGCGACTGAAAATAGTGATCAACGTCCTTTCGTTGCAAAAGTATTTTTTGGTCATTGTGATATCAAACCCTTACAAAAACTGGCGCGGCAAATTTATGAACAGTTTCCTTGTCCGATAGTTGAAATTGAATTTAGTCACAAAGAACACTGGCAAATTAGTAAAGTAAAAGCAGGTGCGATTAATAAACTTACTGATCTTGAACAAGATAGTTTTGCTGATGCACTCGATAACTTTGATCGCAAATTGTGGCGTAAACCCTCTAAGAAACGTAGTTTTCGATACGACATGGCTATTTTGCATAATCCTGAAGAAAAAATGCCGCCGAGTGATGCGACCGCTTTAAAACGATTTATTCAAAGTGGTCGACGAATTGGGATTGATGTTGAACTTATTACACCTAAAGACTACAACCGTTTAGCAGAATATGATGCCTTGTTTATTCGTGAAACGACGGCGACCAATAATCACACCTATAAATTTGCTCGTCGAGCGGAAAGCGAAGGTCTGGTTGTCATTGACGATCCGACGTCCATCATTCGTTGCACTAATAAAATCTACCTAATGGAATTATCAGCGGCTAATAAATTGCCGATGCCTGATTCCTACTTACTCTATCGTAATGATCATGCAGGAATGGATAGAATCTGTAATGAGGCAGGCTTCCCACTGGTAATGAAAATCCCTGATGGCGCCTTTTCTCGCGGCATTATCAAAGTCAATGATGCTGAAGAACTTCGTTTACATGCCGCTGAGTTTTTTCAACAATCAGCCATCGTGTTGTTACAAGAGTTTATGTATACCGATTATGACTGGCGGATTGGCGTGTTTAATAACAAAGTCATCTATGCCTGCCAATATTTTATGAGCAAAGGTCACTGGCAGATTTATAACCACAATACGGCTAAAGGCACGATGAGCGGTAAATCAGCCGCTGTGCCGATTAGTGAAGTGCCAGAAAAGGTGCTTAAAGTTGCACTAAAATCAGCCAAATTAGTGGGTGAAGGTTTATATGGTATTGATATCAAACAAAGCGGCGAAAGAGTCGTTTTAATTGAAATCAACGACAACCCAAGTATTGATAGTGGTGTGGAAGATGCTTATCTCGGCGTCGCTTTATACGACGATATTATGCGTGAGTTTTTACGACGACTTGAAGAACAAAAATCCAGTAGCCATTAATATATAACAGCTAATAACAAAAAAGCGGCGAGAATTTAATTATCGCCGCTTTTTTTATTACTCAGTCTTATCAGTTTAAAGCTTAGAAACTATAGCTTGCACCAACATGAAGCCCCCGCTCTTCGCCAACAAAGTAACGATCTGTCTTATTAAAAGCGTTTACATAGTTATAATCAGCACGTTCGGCATACTCGGTATTAAGCAGATTAGAAATCTCACCATATACGGCTAAACTATTGCTGACTTGATAACTTGTTCTGAGATTTAACAAATCATGACCGTCATAGCTATGCGTATTACCTGAATCGGTATAATAACGTCCAACATGGATCCACTCTAACTCAGCACGGCTTTTTGGCATGAAATTCCAACCAAAACGAATATTAGCAAGCTGTCTAGGTGCTGCACTTATATCATCACCATTCGAAATACTATCCGAACCTAAAGGATCGCTTCCTGCATGCTCAAAGTCATATTGATGACGCGCATAGGTGAAACTACCGCCTAAATCAAACTGCTCACCAATAGGTGAAAAAGCGCTTAATTCAATACCATAATGCTGTGTTTTTCCATCAGGCACATTATTATCTGCCGTGTCACGAAAGAAATAATGTCTTTTCTTCATATAAAACGTCGTTGCTTCATATTGGATACCATCACCTACTTTTCTGACGCCGACTTCAATACTATCAATTGTTTCAGAATCAGCAGTAAGTGATGTATTGGACTCTAGACGTGAACGATAAAGATCCGTCGTTTGTGGCGCACGATTACCACGCGCTAGATTAATAAATGCACTCGTATCTTCAGTCAAAAATTGGGTTAATCCAAGTTTAGGGCTGAAGTTACTAAAATTATCTGTGCTATCCGCAGGTCGAAATAAAGTCGAACTGCCAGGTGCTAAACCATTTGAAACGTTATTATCGTACTCATACCGCGTGTACTCATAACGAGCACCTGCCGTAATTCGTGTTTTATCTGCAACCTGCCATTCCGTATGAACATAAGGTGCAATTACTGTCGCGTCGACATCATAATCGTAGTGTGTGCCAGGAGGATATTTCCCAAATAAAGTTCTAGGGTCTGTCTGAATTTCAGATAACGAGCCTTGAGTATATTCAACGTCTGTTCCGAAAATGACTTTATGACCGCCTTCCAAATCTTTGTAATAAGCCGCTAACAAACCCGCGCTTCGATGATCATTTTTTTCAACAGGTGTTCCGGGCAAGAAGTGCATCAAAAAGTCCATTTCGGTATAACGCACATAAGGCGTCAAACTGAAATAAGATGAATCTGTTAATTCATGATCCCATCGTGTTGATAAACGTGCTGATTTAGCATTGCGATAAGCATCTGGATTTGCATTTATTTTAGATTTGCCTGTATTTTTATATGCTTCAAAACCTGGTGTATAACCCGCTGTTTCTTGATTTAAATTAGCCGCATTAAACACGGTTTTAAAGGTATCTTTTTCACCATAATAATCATGGCGGAAGGTCATTTTTTGTTGATCAAAACCTGAATCATCAACATAACCACCGTCATGCGTTCCATTAATGCTAAAACGATAAGCTTGATTACCAATCGTGTCGCTCACCGTGGCCTTGGTTTCATAAAGATCATGTGGCCCAGCCGAGACATCAATCGACCGTTCAAGATCTAATGAAGGAGCGCGAGAAAGTACATTGATCAAACCATGTACCGCATTTGAACCATACAGAGCACTACCTGGGCCACGAACAACCTCAATACCACCTGCTTGTTCTGTGTTAGCTTCAAACAAGCCGTTTACATTGGCAAAGCCCGCAGCCCGCATTGGCACGCCATCTTCCAAATACAAAAATGAACCCGCTCCTGCTCCACCACTCAAAACAGGAGAACGAATTGAGGTTAAATGCTCTTGACCATTTCCACGTTGAATCATGACGCCAGGAAGACGATTAATCACTTCGGAAATATGATCAGCGTGTACAAAATCAATGTCTTTTTCTGTGACTTTAGCCGTGTTACCTGCGAGATCGAGGAGTGACGTTTCCGAACGTGTGCCAGTGACAACTAAGCTATCTAAGGTGACATCACTGTCAGCAATAACGAGCGGACTAATACAGGAACTACTTAGCGCAACTAATAAAGTAACCTTTCTCAACGTGAACATAAAACGCTCTCCAACTTATAATAATTTTAGTCGAGCATTGTCGCATAACCTTAAGATTTAAGACTCAGAAAAATCCTTAAAAAGCCTTGTAATTCCCCCTCAATGCCCCCATGTGATGATTTAAATAAATTTAGGTGGCTAAAGTACATTTATGGAATACAAAGATTATTATCAAATTCTCGGTGTCGCACGTGATGTCTCTAAAGATGACCTCAAAAAAGCATATCGAAAGTTAGCACGTAAATATCATCCCGATGTCAGTAAAGAGGCTGATGCTGAAGCTAAATTTAAAGAATTAGGTGAAGCCTATGAAGTCTTAAAAGATCCAGAAAAACGGTCGCAATATGATCAGTTTGGTTCAAATTATAAAAATGGCCAATCTTTTACGCCACCACCAGGTTGGGGACAACAAGGTGGCCGCGGTGGATTTGATGGCAACAGCAACTTCAGTAGCTTTTTTGAAAACATGTTTGGCGGTGGCGGCATGGGCGGCGGCGGTAGAGATAATTTCTACGCCAAAGGTGAAGATGTAAACGCTAAAATTAACATTTCACTTGAAGATGCATTTCATGGCGCCCAAAAGAGCATTCGGCGGCCGAGTGGCTCAAATGAAACAGGCACACTTAATGTCAAAATTCCAGCAGGAATTACATCTGGTAAAAAAATTCGTTTATCAGGTCAAGGCCGTGCGGGCATGGGTAATATTGCCGGTGATTTGTTATTAGAAATCAATATTGCAGGACATGCTTATTACCGCTTAGATGGCAGTAATGTTTTACTTGATCTTCCGATTGCACCATGGGAGGCCGCATTAGGCGCTAAAGTCACCGTACCGACCTTGGCTGGTAAAATTAATCTTACTATTCCAGCGGGTGCCAAAAGTGGTCAAAAAATGCGCTTAAAAGGTCGTGGATTGCCCGGCAAAGAAGCAGGCGATCAAATTGTAAATTTACAAATTATGACACCAGCGGCTGATAATGATAAAGCGACAAAGTTCTACCAGCAAATGGCAGAAGAACTGAGCTTTAATCCTCGCGAAGAATTGGAACGAACATTGTAAGGAGTCTTTATGGCAAGAGTTAAATCTGCTCTCGTTTGGTTAGCAGCGCTTAGTTTACTGGCTCAAGTGGCCTTTGCGGGACTACCTTTTGCATGGTTTGGTGGCAATGGTGAAATGCCATCATTGGCACCAATGCTTGATCAATCAAAACCAGCGGTGGTGAATATCGCCACCAAAAGTCTGGTGCCTGTTCAAGATAATCCTTTACTCAACGATCCTTATTTTCGCCGCTTTTTTAATATTCCACCTCAACAACCACGCCAACGCACAGCCCAAAGTCTCGGTTCAGGTGTGATTTTTGATGCCCAAAAAGGCTTAGTATTAACCAACAATCACGTGATCAATAAAGCAGATCAAATCACTGTTTCATTAACCGATGGTCGCAGTTTTCAAGCAAAAGTAGTTGGAAGCGATCCGGCGACTGATGTAGCTTTAATTCAAATTCCAGCTGAACAACTCACCGCCTTACCTCTGGCTAATTCTGATAAATTGCGCGTGGGTGACTTTGTGGTCGCAATCGGTAATCCTTTTGGTTTAGGTCAAACCGTCACATCGGGCATTGTCAGTGCACTTAGTCGAAGTGGCTTAGGCATTGAAGGTTATGAAAATTTTATACAAACTGATGCCTCCATTAATCCTGGTAACTCTGGCGGTGCTTTAGTCAATCTACGTGGAGAATTAGTAGGTATAAATACCGCCATCTTTTCACCCAACCAAGAAGCGAGCAATATCGGCATCGGATTTGCCATTCCAAGTAATATGGTGAAACAAGTAACCGATCAACTGCTTAAATTTGGTGAAGTACGACGCGCTCATCTTGGTGTGCAAATGCAAGATCTCACGCCTCAGCTCGCTCAAGCATTTAATATTAAATCGGATCGTGGTGCGGTTGTGACAAATATTGCCGCCGATTCAGCCGCTGCTGAAGCAGGCTTAAAAATCGGTGATATCGTGACCGCCGTTGATGGCCATAAGTTAGTGAATGCTGATAGCTTTCGTAACTCGATCGGACTGCTACTAGTTGGGCAAACCATCAACATTGAAATATTACGTGATGGTAAAAGCAAAGTAGTAAAAGCAACCGTAAAAGAAATGCCAAAATCAGCTCAACACGGCGAAGTTCATCCAAAATTATCAGGTGCAACCTTCGGGGATATTGAACAAGGCTCGCCCTACTTTGACAAACTTAAAGGCGTTGTGATTTATTCAGTTAAACGCGGTAGTGCTGCTGATATTGCAGGTTTGCGGACGAACGATATTATTACGTCGGTTAATAAAAATCTCGTCGCTAGTTTAGAAGAATTTAAACCTTATGCTTATAGTGATGGTAAGCAATTACTTCTAAATATTACCCGCAATGGACAGGCTATGTTTTTGATATTGCGTTAAACGCCGTACTGCATTCTCAACTATAAATAAAAGGCTATCTGATTAATAAAGATCAAGTGGTCTTTTATTTAGCCTACAACTGGTAGATTTAATGAATTATCATCATTTCTTCTTTACTGGCCTCTGCCATCCCTTAACTGTTCGCTGTTCCGACTTGGTTAGAGTCAACGCATCAGCAGGTGCTGTTTTACGAATTGTTGAACCTGCGCCAATCGTCGCACCATTTTCAATCGTCACTGGCGCGACTAATTGTGTGTCAGAACCTACAAAGACACGATCGCCAATGATAGTTCGATGTTTATTGGCACCATCATAATTACAGGTAATGGTTCCAGCACCAATATTTACATCGGCGCCCATATCAGTGTCACCAATATAACTGAGGTGATTTACTTTAGAGCCTTTACCAATATTGGCATTTTTCGTTTCAACAAAGTTACCAATTTTTGCCTTATCAGCCAGTATTGTGCCCGGTCTTAATCGTGCAAATGGTCCAATATTGACATTAGCACCAATAACACTCGAATCAATCATACTGTTGGCTAAAATAATCGTGCCTTCGCCAATCGTTGCATCTTTAATAATGCAATTTGCACCGATTTTCACATTATTCGCTAATGTAACTTTACCTTCGAAAATAACATTCACATCGATGGTGATATCTGTTCCCGTTATAAGCTCGCCACGAATATCGATACGAGCAGGATCAGCAAGCGTTACGCCATTCACCATAAGATCATTGGCTTGTAATAGCTGATAATGACGCTCTAATGCTGCCAACTGTTGGCGTGTATTAACGCCGGCCACTTCCGTGTTATCAGCACAACAGAGAGTGTTAATCGAAATACCATCTGTAACTGCAAGTGAAACCATATCAGTCAAATAATACTCACCTTGTACATTGTTGTTAGTGAGTTTTGCTACCGATAGCGCTAACCATTTTGCTGGCAACACCATAATGCCGCTGTTCACTTCTTTAATTGCTAAAGTTTCAGTATCAGCGTCTTTTTGTTCAGTGATGCAGATAACTTCATCCGCATCATTTCGCACAATTCGGCCATAACCCGTTGGGTCAGCAAGTTCTGTCGTCAAAATTCTCAAACTATTAGCATCACCACAGTCAATTAATCGTTGCAACGTCGACACTTTAGTCAGTGGCACATCACCATAGAGCACAAGAACTTGATCAGCATCAGAAAATTGATCGATTGCTTGCATTACTGCATGACCCGTTCCTAGTTGTTCATTTTGCACCACTTCAACAACCTGCTTTGTCGCTAATAATGGTTGTAGCTGTTCTGCACCATTACCAGTGACTAAGCTCAAATTAATAGGATTTAATTTTTTTGCAGTATCAATAACGTGTTCAACAAGTGGTTTAGCCGCCAGTTTGTGCATGACTTTGGTAATGGCAGATTTCATTCTTGTGCCTTTCCCAGCAGCTAAGATGACGATACTTAATGACATATATATTTCCGTTAACGATATTTGAGCTAGCTATTCTAACAAATTTTAGACAAAAAAAAGGCTGTCATAAGACAGCCTTTTATTCAGCATGTGGTCTTTTAGTGACCTTTGCCTTTTCTCATACGTTCAATACTACGTAGTTGAGCCATTGCTTCTGCCAATTTAATTTGTGCTTCAGCATATTCCATCTTCGCACCACGCTCGTTTAATGAACGTTCTGCATCTGCTTTGGCTTCTAGTGCTGCGGCTTCATCAATATCATCAGCACGTAAAGCTGTATCTGCTAAGATGGTGACGATATTTGGTTGTACTTCAAGAATACCACCTGACACGTAGAACTGTTCTTGTTTTCCATTGAGCAATATGCGTACTTCACCCGGTTTTAAACGAGTCAACATAGGTGTATGACGTGGGTAAATACCCACTTCGCCCATGACTGCAGAAGCAAATACAGCTTCTACTAGACCTGAATAAATCGAGGTGTCTGCGCTTACGATATCAACGTGAATTGTCATTGCCATTGTCCAGCACCTCCTAAAAGGTTAAAGTTTTTTCGCTTTTTCAACAGCTTCTTCGATACCACCAACCATATAGAACGCTTGTTCCGGTAGTGAATCATAATCACCGTTTAAGATACCTTTAAAGCCTACAAGGGTATCTTTTAGTGAAACATATTTACCTGGGCTGCCCGTAAATACTTCAGCTACGAAGAAAGGTTGTGACAAGAAACGTTGAATCTTACGAGCACGAGATACAGTCAATTTATCTTCTTCAGATAATTCATCCATACCCAAGATCGCAATGATATCTTTCAATTCTTTGTAACGTTGTAATGTACCTTGAACGCCACGAGCAATATCATAATGCTCGTTACCAACAACTAGAGGATCTAGCTGACGGCTTGTTGAATCAAGTGGATCAATCGCTGGGTAAATACCTAATTCAGCAATTGAACGTGACAATACAACAGTCGCATCTAAGTGAGCGAAGGTTGTTGCTGGAGATGGATCAGTCAAGTCATCGGCAGGTACGTATACCGCTTGGATTGACGTAATAGAACCAATTTTAGTTGATGTAATACGTTCTTGTAATACACCCATTTCTTCGGCCAATGTTGGTTGGTAACCTACCGCTGATGGCATACGACCTAACAACGCAGATACTTCAGTACCGGCTAATGTATAACGGTAAATGTTATCAACGAAGAACAGTACGTCACGACCTTCATCACGGAAGTTTTCAGCCATTGTTAAACCAGTCAAAGCAACACGTAAACGGTTACCAGGTGGCTCATTCATTTGACCATAAACCAATGATACTTTATCGATTACGTTTGAATCAGTCATTTCATGATAGAAATCGTTACCTTCACGAGTACGCTCACCAACACCTGCGAATACAGAGAAACCATTGTGCTCTGTCGCGATGTTACGGATAAGCTCCATCATGTTTACCGTTTTACCTACACCAGCACCACCAAATAGACCTACTTTACCACCCTTAGCAAACGGGCAAACTAAGTCGATTACTTTGATACCTGATTCAAGTAATTCATTACTAGCAGCTAACTCATCGAAGCTAGGCGCTTTACGATGGATAGACATTCTAGTCTCTTCACCGATAGGACCTTTCTCATCGATTGGGTTACCCAATACGTCCATGATACGACCTAATGTTTTTTGGCCTACTGGTACTTGAATTGAATTGCCAGTGTTTGAAACAGCTGAGTCACGTTTAAGACCATCTGTTACACCCATAGCAATCGCACGAACAACACCATCACCTAATTGTTGCTGTACTTCAAGTGTTAAACCACTTTCATCAACTATCAAAGCATCGTAAATTTTTGGTAGGCTGTCACGTGGGAATTCCACGTCAACGACCGCACCGATTATTTGTACAATCTTTCCAGAGCTCATCTTGCTTCCTCTTTCAATACGTTTGGGCGGATAGGCCCATGTTATTTGCTTTATACCGCAGCGGCACCAGCAACAATCTCAGATATTTCTTGCGTAATAGACGCTTGGCGCGCTTTGTTATAAACAAGTTGCAAGTCATCAATAAGGTCACCCGCATTATCAGACGCGCTTTTCATCGCGACCATACGAGAAGCTTGTTCACAAGCAATGTTTTCAACAACACCTTGGTAAACCAAAGACTCGATGTATCTCACCAATAAGTGATCTAACACCTCTTTTGCATCAGGTTCGTAGATATAATCCCAGTGATGTGACATTTCAGCACTTGGTTTTTCAGGCGCTGCTGGTAGTAATTGCACAACCTTATTTTTTTGAGTCATCGTGTTAACGAACTCATTAAATACAAGGTATAAACTATCAATGTGGCCGCTTTCATAAGCATCAAGCATTACTTTTACGGCACCAATCAATTCATGTGGACGTGGTGCGTCACCTAACTGTACAACTTGTCCAGTTAGGTTGACAGGTAATCGACCAAAAAAGCTTGTCGCTTTTTTACCGATAGTACAAATATCTACTTCAAGACCCTGATCGATCTTTGTTTTGATGTCTTTTAGCGCTGTTTTAAATAAATTATTATTTAAACCACCACATAATCCACGATCTGAAGAAACGACAATGTAACCCACACGTTTAGTTTCTGCTCTATCTTGTAAATACACATGCTTGTATTCGGGATGGGCAAAGGCCAAATGTTGTATTACATTGTGAATCTTAGTCGCATAAGGACGTGTTGCCGCCATACGTTCTTGAGCCTTACGCATTTTACTCGCAGCAACCATCTCCATTGCACGCGTGATTTTTTGCGTGTTTTTGATGCTTGCTATCTGAGTCCGTATCTCTTTGCCGCTAGCCATGGCTTATGCTCCGATTACCAACTACCTGTAGTTTTGAAACTTTCAATCGCAGCCGTCATAGCACTTGCGATATCTTTATCAAACCCACCGGTTTCATTTATTTTAGCCATTAGATCAGCATGATTAGATTTCATGTGTGACAACAAAGCTGCTTCGAAAGAACCTACTTTCTCTACGGCCACATCATCAATAAAACCTTCGTTAGCTGCATACAATGACATCGACATTTCAGCAATTGATAAAGGCTTATACTGACCTTGTTTCATCAATTCTGTAACGCGTTGACCACGTTGAATTTGCTTACGTGTAGCTTCGTCTAAATCAGATGCAAATTGAGCAAATGCTGCTAATTCACGATATTGAGCTAAATCAAGACGTGTACTACCACCCAATTTCTTAATGATCTTAGTTTGAGCAGCACCACCAACACGCGATACAGACAAACCAGCATTAATCGCAGGACGAATACCCGAGTTGAACAAATCTGTTTCTAAGAAGATCTGACCATCAGTAATCGAAATTACGTTAGTTGGTACGAAAGCAGATACGTCACCAGCTTGTGTTTCAATGATTGGTAAAGCAGTTAATGAACCTGTTTTTCCTTTCACTGCACCGTTAGTGATTTTTTCTACATAGTCAGCGTTTACACGTGAAGCACGCTCTAATAAACGAGAATGAATATAGAAAACGTCACCAGGATAAGCTTCACGACCAGGTGGACGACGTAACAATAATGATACTTGGCGATAAGCCCAAGCTTGTTTTGTTAAATCATCATATACGATTAAGGCATCTTCACCTTTATCACGGTAGTATTCACCCATTGAACAGCCAGCATATGGTGCAATAAATTGCAATGCAGCTGAATCAGACGCTGCCGCAGCAACGATCGTTGTATACTCTAAAGCGCCGTGTTCTTCTAATTTACGAACCACGTTCGCAATTGAAGATGCTTTTTGTCCGATAGCAACGTAGATACATTTAACATCTTGGTCTTTTTGGTTAATAATCGTTAAAGTGGTCAAAGCGGTTTTTCCTGTTGCAAATGCCGGAATATATGGAATGATTCCAGTTTCGGATGGAACCATTGTAGAATTGGTTCGAATCGACGCTATGGGAACTCCTGTGGAGGTAATTAAAACTACAACCACGCTCAATGGGAC
>LAZR01002204.1_pt1 | contig 11530 bp, 9 predicted proteins | sample 329461 | NCBI WGS metagenome assembly LAZR01 (sample SAMN03002196, study PRJNA259156) | marine sediment metagenome | biome: sea floor; feature: Hydrothermal impacted sediments; material: marine sediment; isolation source: Loki non-amplified sample from Loki's castle hydrothermal vent sediment ...
CGTTCTCGCAGCGTATTCCTCGTGGGTCTGCGATAAACCGATGCAAGACCCGTTATGCGCCGATAGTCAGGATGAGATCGGGCCCAAGGCTGTAGGGTGGAATATCTAGATTGCGTGGTGCCGGGCCCTTTCGGATGCGACCTGACGGGTCATATTGGGACCCGTGGCACGCGCAAAACCAGCCTCCAAATTCTCCGACGGTGGAGCCGTCTTGGCCTAGGGGCACGCAGCCCAAATGCGTACAGACCCCGATCACGATCAACCATTCACCAGCCTCGTCAGCAGAACGGTTGATGTCGAGCGCTGACATATCCTGACTATTATTGGGGTTCTCGTTCCGATAATCTATAGGGTCAACCAGATCCTCAAGCGGAGTTGCGCGTGCCTGTGCGATCGTTTTGAGAGAGCGGTGCCAGATGAAAACCGGCTTTCCCGCCCACTTGACTGTGATCCGCGCACCTACAGCTAAGCCTACAAGATCGACGGAGATTCTCGATTGGCTGATCACATCGGCGGTAGGATTCATCGAATTGATCAAGGGCCAAATTGCGGCACCTGCCGCGACCGCTCCCGTCGACGCTGTTGCATAATAGAGAAAGTCGCGGCGATCCTTTTTGCCGTTTGCCTCTGTACTCTGTTTCATTGTAGACATTTCGCTCTCCATCATTTCGGTCTGCGAGCTGGTGTGTGCGAGAAATGCTGATCTGTCCTCCGCGCCAGAGGTGACTAGTGCCATTGACCAGCGTTTCGCTTCAAAAAACACTACCTTTATTCTTTGAGCCAAGTGTAGTGCGTATCGTAAACCACCCACAAATAGATGGTTTCGATCCAGCACAAACGCATACCCTGATCTTTCCGCCGGGTCGAACCCACCTGCGCGGTACCATCTTCACGCTATATCTATTCGGCTCGCCTGCCAAGGCTCTGGGTGCTGATCGGTTGCATGGTTCTAGCGTGCGACCGCCTGATCGCGGTACCCTTCCACTGCCGCTTGTCTTTGACACACCCGGCTAAAGCCAACATCTCGCTTCATGACTGAGTTTGCTGCACAATCGACCGATTTATATGTACGCTCTCTAACCCCCAGCCTTTAATTATGCCATATACCGCAGGAATAACGATCAGCGTTAGCAATGTTGACGAAACCATCCCACCAATCATCGGCACGGCAATGCGCTGCATGATTTCTGATCCGGTGCCATGCGCCCAGAGGATCGGCATCAGCCCTGCCATGATCGCCACGACGGTCATCATTTTGGGGCGCACGCGGTCGACGGCACCGACCATGATCGCGGCATAAAGCTCCTCTCGGGTAAGGTCGCGGCCCTTGACGCGTTCTTTGGCTTCGGTCAGCGCGTGATCGAGGTAAATCAACATGATCACCCCCGTCTCTGCAGCGACGCCCGCAAGCGCGATGAATCCTACGGCGACTGCGACTGACATGTTGAAGCCCATGAACCACATCAGCCAGATCCCCCCGACAAGGGCGAACGGCAATGACAGCATAACGATCAAAGTCTCGGTCAGGCGGCGGAAGTTGAGAAAGAGTAGTAGAAAGATCAACGCCAAGGTCAGCGGCACCACGACGGCAAGCCGTTGTTTGGCGCGTTCCAGATATTCGAACTGGCCGCTCCACCCCAGCGAATAGCCTTGCGGCAGGGTGACCGAGGCCGCCACCGCCGCTTGCGCTTCGGCCACATAACCACCCAGATCGCGCCCAGCGATATCGACGAAGATATAGACCGCCAACTGCCCGTTTTCGGTACGGATCGACGTGGCTCCACGGGTGCGTTCAATCGTGGCCACATCGCCTAGTGGGATGGTGCCGCCACCGGGCAAAGCGACCTGCACCTCGCGCCCAATTGCCTCTGGGTCAGAGCGCAGGGCGGCAGGATAGCGCACCGCAACGTTATAGCGTTCGCGCCCTTCAACGGTCTGGGTAATCGCCTTGGCCCCAAGCGCCATGCCAATCACTTCCTGCACATCCTGAACCGACAGGCCGTAGCGGCCCAAAGCGGCGCGGTTGGGGGTAATGTCGAGGTAATAGCCGCCGATCACCCTTTCCGCATAGGCGCTGGTGGTGCCGGGAACAGTGCGCACGACTGCCTCAACTTCTCGGGCCACTTTCGCCATTTCTGTCAGGTTATCGCCATAGACCTTGATCCCCACTGGCGTACGAATACCAGTAGAGAGCATATCAATACGCGCGCGGATCGGCATGGTCCAAGCATTCGATACACCGGGAAACTGAAGCGCCGCGTCCATTTCCTGACGCAGGCTTTCGATAGTCACGCCCGGGCGCCAATCCTCTTCGGGACGCAGTTGGATGATGGTTTCAAACATTGATGTCGGGGCAGGATCAGTCGCAGTAAGGGCTCGTCCGGCTTTGCCGAATACTGTCAGAACTTCGGGGAAGGTTTTGATGATCCGGTCTTGGGTTTGCATCAACTCTGCCGCTTTGGTGACCGACAGACCGGGCAGGGTGGTGGGCATATACATCAAGGTGCCCTCGTTCAGGGTCGGCATGAATTCAGACCCCAACTGCCGCGCGGGCCAGATGGTGACGACAAGGGCTGCCAGCGCCACAACGATGGTCAGGGTCTTGGCCTTAAGCACCCCTGTGATAACCGGACGATAGACCGCGATCAGAAATCGGTTCACCGGATTCTTATGCTCAGGGATAATCCGCCCCCGCACGAAGACGACCATCAGTGCGGGGACCAAGGTAACAGATAAAAACGCCGCTGCGGCCATCGAGAATGTCTTGGTATAGGCCAACGGGCCGAACATCCGACCCTCCTGACCTTCAAGCGAAAAGATCGGCAGGAACGACACGGTGATGATCAGCAGGCTGAAAAACAACGCAGGCCCGACTTCGGTGGCGGCTTCGATCAGCACCTCGACGCGGGGCTTGTCGGGGGCGGCGCGTTCAAGGTGCTTATGCGCGTTTTCGATCATCACGATGGCCGCGTCGATCGTCGCCCCGATGGCAATGGCGATACCTCCAAGGCTCATGATATTGGCCCCGATCCCCAGAACCTTCATCGCGGTAAAGGCCATCAGCAAGCCCACGGGCAACATTACGATCGCCACTAATGCTGAGCGGAAATGAAGCAAAAACAGGATCGTCACAGCCGCCACCACAAGGCTTTCTTCCAGCAAGGTGGTCTTGAGCGTCTTGATTGCCGAAAGGATCAGGTTTGATCGGTCATAGACCGGGACGATCTCAGTGCCCTCGGGCAGGCTTTGGGCGATCACGTCTAGCTCGGATTTAGCGTTCTCAATGACATCAAGCGCGTTAGCGCCGACCCGTTGCAGTACAATACCGCTTGCTACTTCACCTTCCCCGTTCAGCTCTGTAATGCCGCGCCGCCCATCTGGGACATTTTCTATGCGCGCGACATCGCTAAGCAGGATTGGCACGCCCGCAACGCTGCGCAAAGTGATGTTACCGATGTCTTCGCTCCCCGACAAATAACCGCGACCGCGGACCATGAATTCGAATTCCGAAAGCTCCACGGTGCGGCCACCGGTGTCCATATTACTGGAGGCGACGGCTTTGCCGATGTCCGACAGGGTAATTCCTTGGGCCCGCATCCGGACCGGATCGACCGTGACCGAGTATTGTTTGACGAAGCCGCCGACACTCGCGACTTCTGACACGCCCTCTGCGCGGCTGACGCCGAAGCGCACGACCCAATCCTGCAAGGTGCGCAATTCGGCGAGCGACAGGTTTTCGCCGGTGATCGCGTATTGATAGACCCACCCCACGCCTGTGGCATCAGGGCCAAGGGCTGGGGTCACTCCTGCGGGCAGATTGGCGGCGGCGGCGTTTAGATACTCCAGCACCCGCGAGCGGGCCCAGTAGGGGTCAACGCCATCCTCGAAAATGATGTAGACAAAAGAGATGCCAAAGAAGGAGAAACCGCGCACCACCCTTGAGCGCGGCACCGTGAGCATCGCGGAAGTCAGCGGATAGGTGACCTGATCCTCGACCACCTGCGGGGCCTGACCGGGATAGTTAGTCAGCACGATAACCTGCACATCCGATAGATCGGGAATGGCATCAATCGGCAGGTTGCGCAACGACCAGACACCCGCACCGACAATCATCGCCGTGGCAAAGAACACCAGCATCAAGTTACGCGCCGACCATGCGATGATACGCCCGATCATTCTGTGGTCTCCGGTGCGACCAGGGCCGCAAGGGCTGCGTTCAAGTTGCTTTCGGCGTCAATCAGGAAGGTCGACGTTGTTACGATACTATCGCCGCTTGCGATGCCTTCGCGGATTTCGACCATGCCGTTGCCCAGTCGTCCGATCACCACGTCCTGAGGCGCAAATCTACCCTCACCCATATCGCGGATCACCACCTGACGGTCGCCGGTATCTATCACCGCGGTTATTGGTACCTGCACCACCGGGGCCGCGTCACCTGACGCCATTTCGACTTCGGCAAACATGTTGACCAGCAGCCGCCCGTCCTTATTTGGCAGTTCGATCCGCACTCGCGCCGTTCTGGTTTGCATATCCACCGCAGGGTAGATCTCGTTTATGGTGCCGTGAAATGTCTCGGCGGGCAGGGCACGGAAGGTGATCGTTGCAGGTGTGCCGCGTGTCAGTCCTGCGAGCGAGGATTCAGACACCTCGGCCATCACCCAGACCACCGACGTGTCGGCAATGCGAAACAACGGCGCACCGGCAGGCGACATCATCCCCTGCACGGCCATCCGCTCCATCACTACACCCGACAGCGGGGCGATCAGGGGCGTATTCACCGGCGGGCTTTTGTCGGCGCTGATACCCTCAATCACCGACGGCGGCACGCCGAGGTTTGCCAACCTTTGACGGCTGCCCTTGGCGCGCCCTTCGCCACTGCGCAGGTCCGAGACATAAAGTGCGGCTGCGGCAGCAATCTCGGGCGAATAGAGCATCGCCAGAGGAGCACCCGCGATCACGGTCGTGCCAATCGTCACATCCTCAACCTGCTCGACAAAGGCATCGGCGCGCAGGGAAATGACGCTTACCTTGCGGTCATCCAGTTCGACGATACCCGGTGCCCGCACCGGCATTATCATCGGTGCCATCACGGCAAGAGAGGTGCGCACGCCAGTGCGTTGCAGCTTTCCGGGCGAGATCGAGACGGTACCGACGTCGGAAGCTTCATCAGCATATACCGGCAGGTAGTCCATGTTCATGGAATCTTTTTTTGGCACTGGGGAGGTATCAGGAAGGCCCATTGGATGCCGGTAGTATAGGATCGTGCGTTCGCCTTCGACTGTGGCCATAGTAGCTTTGCTGCCTTGCGCGACAGGTTCGAATGAGACGTCTTCGCTGGCCAGCACAGCAATATAGGCGCGACCGTCCTTTGTGTTGATCGGGCTTGTGGACCAAGCGGGCGTATCATCCGGGTGACGGTAATAGATCACAGGCCCCGAAGCGGGGGGTATTGGCGCAGGCATCGCTTTGGCGTCGGTACCTATCAGCGCAGCAATAAACATCTGCGCTTCATTGCCTAAGCTCGCGGGCGTCCAACCCTTGCCACCCGCCGCCAACCCGGCCCAACCGGTAGCGCCACCGATGATGCCAACCATTAGAAATTTGCTATACGCGCTCATTCCTGCACCTCGACAATTATGCGAGCCGAAACGGTTTCGACCTCTCCTTGGATTTTTGCGGCGACCGAAATTTGCCAGCGGCCTTTCATGGAAAATGCAGCAGAAAAACGATACTCGCCCAGTTTTTCAATCGGGAGCGGTGTCACTGGGGAAGTCATCATGACCATGCCCTCAGGCTCCATATCCAGTCGGGTCGCAAAAATAACTGCTTCTGCGACGGGCTGCTGGTCACGTAGGTCAGTTAATCGCATGGTCAGCACGGAGTCGCCGCCGACGACGGGATACGTGACCTCAAGCAGCTCAAAGGAGTAATCGAGGGTCTCGGCCCGAAGGGCTGGGACCGACAAAAAGGTGGCGGCAGCGATGGCCGCGAACAAACGCGAAAATTTATGGGGCATGACAGGCCTGAATAAAATAGATGTATTGAGCACGACCGCTGCTTCGCTCTTGTTAAGAGCGGTTAGCAATCGCGGTTATCAAGGTGCATTTTGCACCCAAGCTGTCAGGCTTCTGGGGGTCTTTGAAGATCATCGCCCCGCCGCTGTCCGGTTTGAGCGGTTATGGCCGGCGAAACGGAGGCTAATTCGGCCAGTAAGCGACTTTCAACGAACGTCCAATCAGGGGCAACAAGGCCGACCGCTCCGCTGCACTGGGACGATAGGTGACACGGGGCGTCGCAATCGGGGACATCTGCGCATTCATCCATTGCAACATCCGAGGCACTGTCGACCTGCATCAACTCCATCGTAGCCGCTTGGGCCGAAGACACTAAGGCAGTGGCCGTCTGCGCAAAAACTGCGCCGACCAGCAGACTCATTAGGAATAGGCGCAGTTTGATCCACATATTGCAGGCTATGTAGCTTAACCCGAGGCGCGGCAATACACATTTTGTTGAAACGACGGACGCTCTCACGTGGTGGCTCTGCCGTTGGTTTTTTCAAGTGTTTGACAGGCCTCGTGTTAAGGTATGAAATTTAGATATGCCGCATGAGCAGCGGCTCGGAAAGATGAGAGAATCTAAAGGTCTGTCAAATCAAACCTATGTGTCTTCTACTGTTGCCGAAGGGGCACAGTCGTAGCGAAGGTGCCGATACTGTTAAAATAACCTTTATCGAATGATACCGGGTGGTCCAACTTGGTGACTAGGAGCTAGATTTCGCCTCGCCATAAGCTCCAGCTTATTATTTGATCAAGGTGTTTCTGATGATCCTTTCCCGTTTCCTTGTCGCTGCTGCCCTTTTTTCAGGGTTGAGCGCGGCTCCGTTGATTGCCGAGACTTCGTCGGAGCGCCAGACTTTATTTCAAGCCATGCTGAGGCATCCCTCCGATCCCGACTTGATGCTGCAATACGCCCGGCAGGCGGTGAAGGAACAGGACTTTGAAGCCGCGGTGGCCACGCTGGAACGGCTTATTGATCGTGATCCTGCGTCGGTCGAGGCGCGCTCTGAACTTGCGGCTGCTTATTTTGCTCTGGGAGCGAACGAGGTGGCGCTGTATCACCTCAAGATACTGCAAGGCAGTGATGCGTTGACGCCTGATCAACAAAAACTGATGGCGCGCTACGCCAATGAGGCGCAAGATCGAAACGCAAAATCTTCGTTCTCCGGTTTCGCACAGGCGGGTTTCGCGGTGCTCGGGGATAACGGAAAGGTCGGGGCCACAGCATCTTTGGGCTTGGTCCACAGATATGACCCTAACGGCCCCAGCGGTACGGTCTTTATCACGACGCTGCGCGCGGATTACCTTGATTTCGGTTCCTCATCAACCACGGGTCAACGGTCGGTGGCCTTTACTTATGGGCCTTCGCTTCGTCTGGCAGGCACTCAATATGGTCCTGTCTTGCGCCCATATCTGGCGGTACGCAGCACCAACGACAACAAAATAGCATTCGACCGTGACGCAATAGGGTTCGGCGTGAGCCTTGAGGCTCCGCTGACACAAAGTTGGTCAACTTTCGCAAATCTTGAGGGCGGTAAAATCCGCTATGACGCGTCGACCGTCGACGGTAACTATGTTGACGGTCAATTGGGGCTGATCTGGTTTCTGGGTCGCGACGCTTCGGTGCGCAGCTCTGTTATCAGCCAAAAGGTAGATATCGCGGACCCGCTGATTGAAAGTGATTTCCGCGCTGCGCGGGTGGATATCCAGAAACGCTTGCGCCCCAGTTTCGCAAGTTATGATTGGAAAATTTCCGGTTTCGTGCAGACTGAAACCGAAAGTTTCACATCAGGCCGCGAGGACAAGGTGAAGCGGGTAGGGGCTGCATTGCAGGCTTATATTAGTGAAACCGTTTATATCAACAGTGAGGTGCAGTACTATGATCGCAACAGCAACGTAGTGGGCTTTGAGAAGTCAGAACCGTTGTTTAGCATAACAGTGGGGATGGAGTTTTAACCATGCGTAATCTAGGAGTTTTTGCTGCGACCGCTTGGATGGCGCTTGCAGCTACACAGATACAAGCCCAGCAAATCGGCGTCGCTGCCAGCATCGAACGGGCGATGAGGGCCACGGCACCCGGTCAATCGGAACGACGCCTGAGCGATGGTGCGGATGTTATTGCGGACGATAGAATTAGCACGGGTTCCGACGAGCGTGGGCAACTTCTGTTTCTTGACGAAACGACCCTTTCGGTGGCCCCCTCAAGCCAGATCGTCCTTGACCGATTTATTTATGATCCCAACGGTGGAAGTTCAGGCTTTGCGATGCAGTTGACGACCGGTGCCTTGCGGTTCGTCGGGGGAACAACAAGCGAAGCGCAAGAAGCGATCATCAAAACCCCGACTGCTACATTGGGCATCCGCGGATCTTCAGCCCTGGTAAGCTTTATCGGAGGGCGCACCGTTGCAGTGTTCTTGATGGGGGACCGGATGTGCATATCTACCGGTGGACAGGAAACATGTTCAAGTCGGCAAGGTGCCGTGTTCACCGAAGACGGCTATGTCGGTCGCGCGTCGCCGGAATTGATCGCCAGCATGTTAACCAGAATTGACGGTCAGGCACCCAGCCAACTGGCTTCGCGGGGCGGAGCGACTGCAGGGGTGATAGCCGCGACGCCGCCGCGCAGATCTCCGGTGTCAACCCGAGGACGAAATATGGGGGCGGCAGATGTCGATGCCTTCGGGCGAAATGACGGTTATCGTGGTATCAGCGGCTTTAGTGATAACGTCCTACAGTAATCGGCCCTCGGTTCAGGCGCTGACCGGGAATGGACGCTCACCGTTCATCCGAGCAGCTTGATCTATCGTTTTGCGTTGCTGACAAAGGTCCCGTCCCAGTTCTCTGGGAGGGGACTGCTACGTAACCCCTCGATCCGGTCGCGATAGAGCTGTGCAAGCAGCACGGTATCAAATCCGTCGGCTGTCATGCTTGAAAGCTGATCCAACACGGAAAGCGCTTGATCCCATTCCTGTGCCAGATAAGCCGTGCGCGCATTGTAGAAAACTGCGGCGGCGGCTGCAAAGGCCTGATCATGTGCGAGATAGACACAATGCAGAGCGACCGGCTGGGTCTTGCCTTTGACCACAACGCGGTCGAGCTCTACAGCACGAATATCTTCCGGCAGGTCTAGAATACTAGGAGCGCCTACACAGTTGTTGGTACCGTAAATACGGGTCAGCCCTTCAAAGCGCGCGGCCTGCGTGACGTTGTCGCCCACACATGTGTAGCTAAGCCGATCACGCGAACCCATCAGTCCGACATATGCCGGTCCAGTATTGACGCCGATTCCGATACCGATCATGGGCAGGCCATCCGCGGCGAGCATATCGTTTGCCGCAGCGATGGATTGTTCGACGCGAAAGATTGCCCTAAGGCTGCGCTCCTTGTGGTCGGCTTGATTGATCGGCGCGTTCCAAAAGGCCATCACGGCATCTCCGATGTATTTGTCGATGGTCGCGCCCTCGGCGGTCAAGGCATCTGAAACGGACCCCAGATAGCGATTGAGAAAATGCACGATCTCTTCGGGCGACATCCTTTCCGTCACGGTAGAGAAGCGACGCATATCAATGAACATCACCGTCATTTCACGCGCGGCACCGCGCGGGGTAAGGGCATCGTCGGGGTCAGCGGCGATCTGTGCGACCAGTGCATCGGGCACAAAATACGCAAAGCGGCTGCGAATGCTTTGTCGCAAACGTTCTTTGCCGATCAGGCCAAGGGTGCTTCCGGGTAGTAGGATCGCTACTGCGGTAAGGATCATCATCGACGGGTCATATAAAATACCCGCGCGATCGAATGCCAGCCATCCCGCAAGGATGCCGCCGGCGGCAATCACAACCGTGCCGACGAACGCGGCCATCGGGCTTTCCCATGTGCATAGAAACGTAATGAGCAGGCCGACAAGCGCGATGGTGACAAGCTCCAGCCCCGGCATCCAGTCGGGTCGGGTCAGAAAAGACTGTGCTATTATCTGCTCAATCACACCAGCCTGAAGCATGACACCAGGTACTTTTTTGCCCAATGCGGTGGATCGCAGGTCGAACAACCCCTGCGCACTTGAACCAACAAGGATGATCCGGTTTGCGATTTCAGGGTGCGGCGAGGCGGGCATCTCGGGGCCCAGCAACGAATGTGCCGGAGTCATGCCACGTGGCCCAGTCGGGGCGACATGCAGGCGGAAATGTCCGTTCCCATCCAACGGGTAAGTCGCCCCGCCGGTGCGCATTTCGACCACGCGCACAGCCCCGCCGGACATCTCTCCGGAAGCTTGTGTGGTGCGTAGAATATGACTGCCCGCCCCTTGTGCCAACCTCAGTAGCTCGGCAGTAAACGAGGGCATCAAGGTGTCTCCCATGCGTACCACCATCGGCACAGTCCGCGACACGCCATCGTCACCGGCGGATAAGCTTATCGCGCCGATCCCCGCTGCCGCTGTGGCCAGTTCGGGCAAGGGAGAAAGCGCGCCGGGAAACGAAGTGATTGCAGTGTCGGGTCTTGCCCCGGTGAAAGATATGCCAGCCTTGGGTTGTGGTACGTCGCCATCTATTGCGCCGGAAACGGCGATGACGACCGGCTTTGACATGAATGTCTCGGCCAGCCGGGTATCGTGATCCTCCTCCAACAAAGCGGCGGGCAGGGTGATATCTCGCTGGGAAAACCTTTGCCAACTTTGCAAGATCGCACCGGGCGACGTACGATCCGGCTCTGTCAACAGAACATCAAAACCCACGGCAACAGCCCCGAGCGCGAATAACCGGTCGGTAAGTGTGGCCAAATAACTGCGCGGCCAAGGCCACTGGCCTAACGCACGAATGGATGCTTCATCGATATCAACCACCTGCACCGGAACATTCGGATCAGACTCGCGCGGGAACACGCGTTGGTAACTGTCGAAAACAACATTGCGCAGTTGTCCCACGATTGACGGGGCAAAGGCGGCGATTGTCAGCATCACCAGCAGAACGCAAAGCCCTGTCACCCAGATGGTCTTTTTCGGCATGAAAGCTCCTGTACCTCTGGGAAAGCATTCGAAATCGAACGTGTTCAATATCCTCATTCTCGGGGTGGCCGCCATTTTGTCAAGAACGCAGCATCACGACCGCGATGAAGTCCAAGGCGCATAAAAGACTTGGCCGATGACAAGTTGATGGCCTATCAATAGAAAAATGGGGTGTAAAATTGTCCGTACCGGCGACGCCTTGAGACTGTGAAAGAGGAATGCCCGGTTGGAAAGTTCGCTATTCAAGTTCATCTGGAAGTATTCCCGACGCGAACAGATTAAGTTACTCATCTTTACGGTGGCGCTTTTCCCGCTGTTGTATCTGTCGTTGGAACTGCCCAAGCGGATTATCAACGATGCAATCGAGGCACCTAGCGGCTCTGTCACGGTTTTTGGCTGGCAGATCGACCAAATCGCTTTTTTGATGCTGTTAAGCGTCCTGTTTCTGGTGACGGTAACAGTGCACGGCTTGCCT
>LAZR01002205.1_pt1 | contig 11524 bp, 8 predicted proteins | sample 329461 | NCBI WGS metagenome assembly LAZR01 (sample SAMN03002196, study PRJNA259156) | marine sediment metagenome | biome: sea floor; feature: Hydrothermal impacted sediments; material: marine sediment; isolation source: Loki non-amplified sample from Loki's castle hydrothermal vent sediment ...
TTGTAGTTTTCAAAGCGCGGTAGACGCTTGAGATTGTGGGAGCCATCCTGTTTGAACTGGTCAGGGTAGGCGCCGTTTTTCTCGTTTTTGGCTTTGAGCAGCTGGCCGTCGTTTTTGAACGTCCAGCCGTGGAACGGGCAGGTGAAGGTGCCCTTGTTGCCGCGCTTACGGCGACATAATGTGGCGCCGCGGTGGGCACAGGCATTAATCAGGCCATGCAATTCACCCTGCTTGTCGCGGGTGATGATCACTGGCTGGCGGCCCATGGTGACGGTCATGTAATCACCTGGCTCACTGATCTGGCTTTCGTGGGCCAGGAACAGCCAGTTGCCTTCGAAGATGTGCTTTAGCTCAAGTTCAAAGAAGTCAGGATCGGTGAACATGCTGCGGTGGCAGCGGAAGATGCCCTGGGCGGGGTCGTCTTGGACGGCGCCGCGCACGCGGGCTTCGAGCTGATCAAGCTGTGTGGTCATGATCTCTCTCCTCAATGCTTTGGCATAACCTGGAGGTAGCGCTGACGCACCGGACGGTGGTCAACGGCAATCGTCAGCGCGTGGTTATGAGGCGTTAAACCTTGGCAGTACCGGCGAGCTGGCTGGCCAGATCCTGGTCGTCTTCTTTAGCCCGCGGGCGGGCGTGACGTACCTGCAGTTCGGCGGCGTCGGTTTGGGCCAGCTCCACATCGAACACCACGTGGGAGAAGGGGCCGTCAAGCTCGCGCTTGGCGATCTCGGCCGGGTCGTCAATACGCTCGGCGGGCACCACCAGCTCTTCGCGGGTGGCAAAGGCGAAGTCGTCATAGGTGTAGGGGTCGCCCGCCAGGTTGATCTGGGTGGTCAGGTGCTGATGGCCCGGTGCGGAGACAAAGTAGTGGATATGCGCCGGACGCTCGCCGTGGCGGCCCAATGACTTGAGCACCACATCGGTGGGGGCACCTTCAGGTACGCCGTAGCCGGAGGGGATAATACTGCGCGCGGTGTAACGGCCGTCGCTATCCGCATAGATCGTGCGGCGCATGTTGTACTCGTCCTGAGAGGGGTCAAAGAAGGAGTAGCCGCCCTTGGAATTGCAGTGCCAAATCTCGACCTTGGCGCCGGGAATCGGGGTGCCGTCGACATCACGCACCTGACCGGTCAGCCACATCACCTCGCCATCGGCATCACTGCCGTCGTCCATGCGCGCGAAGCCTTCGGCTTCCGGGGCGCCAGCCACGTAGAGCGGGCCTTCGATGGTGCGCGGGGTACCGCCAGTACGCTTGGCTTCGGCATCAATAGCGTCTTGGCGCATGTCGAGAAAGTGGTCAAAGCCGAGCCCCGGGGACAACAAGCCGAACTGGGTCTGGCTACCCAGCGCATTGAGCAGGTTAACGCCCGCCCAGTACTCTTCTTCCGTGACATCGAAGTCGTCAATCAGCTTGAATAGGTCGCCGACTAAGCGATGGACGATCTGCTTGGCGCGGTCATTGCCGCCTGACTGATCAACGCCAGCAACGGCATTTAGGAAATCTTGCACTTCGGGCGTGTCGAATATTTTTACGGTCATGGTGAAACCCTATCGTTGGTTTTATTGTTGTCTTGGGGCCCGGCGATAGCAGCAACATTCGAGGTGAGATTGGGGTACGTCTATCATGGGCTTAAAGACGACAGTTGTTGTTGGTTCGTCAGTAATATCGACTAGACCCCACTTAACAGACCAATATCGTTTGAGTTCCTTGCCATACTTCATAGGTATCTCGATGCGGCACCCTCACCTACAAGCATCAATGCTTTCTAATGCTTTGTTAAAAAATAACCAATTGTTTTATATGTAAAAAATAAATAAAAACATGGAAGTATTCTTACTGCTCTGCGAAAGGGATACTCGGCTTATTTATTTTTTTTGTTATGTAGGGTTTAGTTAACCCTGTACAGGGCATTTCACACCTAAGAGGGCATCCAACAGATTTTTGAATTACGACAAAAGAATAACAAGCCAGTGCAAGGCAAGCTCCAATGACCAATTTAATATTTTCTTATGTAATAGATCCTTGGCAACGCATCCGAATTTGAAGCCCACATAGAACAATATTGCAGTGAAGAGGGATAAATGAATACACAACTGACGCCCTTACAAAGGCTGAGTGAGGCTAGAAAGGCTTTCTTCCAAGATGGGAATATTCCTAATGGAATAATAGACGAAGCTATCCTGAACTCATGGAAACGCTGTATCGCCGAGCACAAGAGTGTGACTGAGCGGGTCATATACGAAACGGTACCGTGCAGTAGATTTAACGAAATTAAACAAAAAAATCAAAATCTTACTAATGCAGCCACTATCCCAATTGAACAGCTTCATCGCACCATTAGTGGTGCGGGCTACGCACTGCTACTCACTGACCGCCAAGGCCATGCTCTATGCACCTATCAAGCTAACGCTCACTCCGGCAGGGTTCTCAAGCAGGCCTTCCGTCCTGGGGTCAATCTCTCGGAGCAATACATTGGGACATCGGCGATGAGCTGCGCGCTTACGGCTGGCCGACCTGTTGCTGTTTCAGGACCGGAGCACTACTACACCACTAATCAATCGCTGAATTGTGCGGCCGCTCCCATCATCGCCCCCTACGGTCAAGTGATTGGTTCGATTGATATCACTCGGGAGCACAGTTTGGCCCCAGGCAGTGCACTTTCACTCGTCACCCAGTGCGCGCGGGCGATCGAACATCGCTTGATCATGCAGCTAGGGCCCTACTTGATCCTGCAACTAAGCTGGCAGCAAGTACCCACAACTAATGATATGTTGATCGCCCTCGGCCCCGAGGGCGAAATCCTGGGTATGACGCCGAAGGTGCGCGAAGTGATCGGCCTCACCGCTAGCCATGGCCCGAAAAACTTCCAAGAACTATTTGATCTTCGCTTTGGCGAACTGGTCGATGCCGCCAGGGGTCAGCGCCCCCCATTGTTAGGCCGGACATCTTCCGGACTTTCCTTCGTACTAAATCCAACGGTGCAGCATCAGACAAGCCTGATTGAGGGAACGGCTACCTGCAAAGATAGCAAGCGTCATTTGTCAGCGGTTGAATCAGTACCCGACTTTGGCGACGCGACTCTTAACAAACAGATTCCACTTGCCCTGAGAGCTGTTAACAAGCGTCTTCCCGTATTGATTCTGGGAGAAACCGGTGTAGGCAAGGAAGTCATGGCCAAGACTCTTCACGAACAGAGTGACAACAAAACAGGAGAGTTCATCGCTATTAACTGCGCCGCTATTCCTGAGACATTGATTGAAAGCGAGCTTTTTGGATATACCGAGGGGGCCTACACAGGCGCTCGCCGTGGCGGCGCGCCGGGTAAGATCGAGCAGGCCAACGGCGGCACCTTATTTCTCGATGAAATTGGGGATATGCCCCTTACTCTTCAATCCAGGCTGCTGAGAGTGCTGGAAACACACGAAGTGAGCCGCCTGGGGGCGGGTAAGACGAAAAGCGTAAACTTCCAGTTAATCTGTGCAACTCACCATGATCTGGCATCAGCCGTAGCTCAAGGTGCTTTCCGTGATGATCTGCTTTACCGCATACAAGGGATGCCGCTAAGAATCCCACCTTTAAGAGAGCGCTCGCGGTTACAGGCATTTTTAGTAGAGCAGTGTTCACAAGTCACCCAGGCTACGCGTCAGCTATCATTTGATGCCCTCAAACGAATGGAGAACTACCCCTGGCCAGGAAATGTACGCGAACTGCGCCATGCCCTAAAACACGCTGATGTAATGGCTGATGATAGCGATCATCTGATCGATCTTTGCCACCTACCCACAGAGATCGTTGACAGCCCACCTCAACATTCAAGGAAGCGCTACTCATCGACACTAAAGGCCCAAGAGCAGCATATGATCGAGGCAGCGTTAGAAAAGACCGATGGCAATATCAGCAAAGCTGCCAAACATCTAGGTATAGGCCGCGCCACGCTTTATCGCAAAATCAAGGAAATCCAGAGCATAAAATAGCCGTCCAAGCTGGGCCTCATGGCATAAGAGCAACAGAAGAGCGGCGCATACACCCTAAGCTAAAGCTGTATCAAAATGAGAATGTTAAGACATTGCTCTCACTTTGAGACGCCTACGCACTATATCAAGGCCCTGAAAGAACGCTTGGGGATAATAAAAATCAAAAACTTAAAATAAATATTCACGACCGTCTCAGTTGGCATGCTTCTCGCTACAGATTGCAGGCACCTTACAAGATTAATAAGCATGATGGAGATACATAACATGCGGACGTATAGCCTGCCCATGCACTGCAGCCCACTGAGCAAAAAGATTCGACATGTTCTCGCGATGGCTGGAGCATTAACGCTTAGCACCACCGCCACTTTAACCGCCAATGCCGCCGAAATTGCCACAGACCCAGGTGACTACGTACCACTACCAGAAGGCAGTACGCTAGGGCTGCTTTATTTACAGCATGCTAGCCGGGATTCAGTTTACGCGAACGGTGATTTGCTTCGCGGTGATACGGGGCTCGATACCCGTATCGGTTTAGCCCGATTTATTCACTACCTGGATATCGGTGGGTATACCGTCAATCCCCAGATAATACTGCCTTTTGGTAGGGTTGAATTGAAAGCACCTTTCGGCCCTCTGGAGCCGACCTCCTCTAGTGGCATGGGCGATCCCATGATCGGCGCCACTACGTGGTTAGTGAACAACCCGGATCAACAAAAGTGGTTTGGTTTCTCCGCCTTTGCCTCAATCCCTGCGGGAAAGTACGACGCCTCTAATGGCCCCATTAATGTCGGTGAAAATCGCTGGAAAGGCATTTTCCAAGCAGGTTACGTCACCGGTCTTGGTGACGATTTTATGCTGGATATCATCGCCGAATATGCGACTTACGGCGATAACGATGACTTTATAGGTATGCGCCGTGAGCAAAATGATAGCCAAAGCCTACAGACACATTTCAAATACTTACTCAGCCCTCAAAGCCATCTTGCCCTCTCCTACTATCACTCCTTCGGCGGCGAAACGACCGTTGGCGGAGTTCGGCAAGACGACGCACTTGATAACAGTCGTTGGCAGGCCACGTTCGCAACCTTTGTTCAGCCCACTCTTCAACTCCAGCTGCAGTACGGCCAGGACATTAATGTTGAAAATGGCTTCAAGGAAGACCAGCGCATTAATCTTCGTGTAGCCAAAGTATTCTGAACACGCACCTACTGGCAACGCCAACACAATGGCATATGCCCCCTAGGCCTTGTTGCCACAAGCATGGCTAAGGCAATGGGGTAACTTAGAGAAAAGCGTAGCACCGATATTGGAGCACGCGGGAGACGATTGAAAAGGAGAAACATCATGTCCGATGCACTATTACTGAAACCTACCATATGGCAAGAGCACGTGTTTACAGGTCAATGGGTAGCCGGTTCAGGCAATGTATTGCCGGTCACGGCACCTGCCAGTGGTGAAACTCTCGGCCATATTGGCAGCACGACAAGCGAGCAGTTAGATGCCGTCGCCGACAAAAGCCATGAAGCCGCCATTGCTTGGGGCGACACTTCATACGATGAGCGTGCGGCCATCATGCGCCAAGCCGCCCGTACCGCTGAGGAGCACCAAGATGAATTGATCCACTGGCTCATAGACGAGAGCGGTTCAACGCCCGCCAAGGCCGCGTTTGAAGTGGCGATATCAATAAAAGTACTGCACGAAGCCGCCTCGTTACCTTCACGTGCGGCGGGAGAGCTGATGCCCTCAACGCCTGGCCGACTCAATATTGCACGCCGTCGTCCTGTGGGTGTAGTCGGCGTCATATCACCTTTTAACTTTCCCCTGTACCTCGCTATACGCGCGGTCGCCCCTGCGCTGGCATTGGGTAATGCGGTCATACTCAAACCCGACCCACGCACCAGTGTATGTGGCGGTGTCAGTATTGCGCGTCTATTTGAGATGGCGGGCTTACCTAAAGGTGTGCTTGCCATGCTGCCAGGAGGCGGTGAAGCAGGGGCGGCACTGGTCGAGAACCGTAACGTTGCCATGATTCAGTTTACGGGCTCGACAGCCGCAGGACGAAAAATTGGCGAAACCGCGGGCCGTTTGCTTAAGAAAGTATCGCTGGAGCTAGGCGGCAAAAACTCGCTGATCATACTTGATGATGCCGACCTAGATTTGGCCATTAGTAATGCCACTTGGGGGGCCTATCTGCATCAGGGTCAAATCTGCATGTCGAGCGGCCGCATTCTGGTTCAGCGGGACATCTATGATCGTTTCCTCGAACGCCTGACAGAGAAAGCACGCAGCTTAAGCGTTGGTGACCCGCGCAGTGGAGAATTCGCTCTCGGCCCATTGATTGACAAGGGCCAACTGGATCACGCATGTGACCTGCTGTCTCGCGCAAAAGCGTCCGGGGGCAACGTACTCGTGGGTGGTGAAACTGACGGGCTTTTCTTTAAGCCGGCGGTCGTCAGCGATGTCACCACCGATAACCCTATTTTTCACGAGGAGGCGTTTGCCCCTATTGCCGTGGTTATCCCTTTCGACACAGACGCAGAGGCAGTAGCACTTGCCAATAATACAGAGTATGGGCTATCGGCCGGGGTGATTTCGCGCGATGCGGGCCGTGCTTTACGCTTAGGCGAGCAGCTAAGAACAGGGTTGTTGCACATTAATGATCAAACAGTGAATGACGAAGTCATCAACCCCTTCGGCGGGGTTGGCGCCTCAGGCAATGGAACCAGCGTGGGGGGGAGCAGCAATATAGATGAATTCACGCAGTGGCAGTGGCTAACGCTCAAGGGGGAGGCGCCCGCCTACCCTCTTTAAATGCTGCCTTTAGCCAGAAATTTCTTATTACAACGCAATACCGAGGCGAACCATGACAAACAATACACACACAGACATCACAGTTGCAGTCACCCGAGAGAAAGGAGCTGACTTTACAATAGAAAAAGCGAGCATTCGCCCACCCCAGGGAGACGAAGTGCTGGTCAGGGTGGTGGCGACCGGTATGTGCCATACAGACCTGATCGTACGTGATCAGTATTATCCGGTGCCATTACCTGCCGTATTGGGGCATGAGGGCGCAGGTGTTGTGGAAGCCGTAGGCCCTGGAGTTACCTCACTTGAAATTGGCGACCACGTCGTCCTGAGTTATGCATACTGCGGTGCTTGCAACCCTTGTGATGCCGGACATGCATCGTACTGTAAAGACTTTTTTGGACGCAATTTCAGCGGTGGTGACCCCGACGGCTTCCAAGCCATTCGTGATGGTAACAACCAGCCTCTGCACGATCATTTTTTTGGCCAGTCCTCCTTCGCTACCTACTCCCTGAGCCGGGAAAACAATGCAGTCAAAGTGCCAAAAGACGCGCCTCTTGAATTACTTGGCCCCCTAGGTTGCGGCATACAGACAGGCGCCGGTGCCGTTATCAATGCTCTCAAAGTCACGCCTGGAAGCCGTTTTGCCGCCTTTGGTGCAGGGGCCGTGGGGCTTGCGTCCATCATGGCAGCAAAAATTGCAGGTGCCACTACCATTATTGCCATTGACATCATCCCTTCACGCCTGGAGCTAGCCAAAGAGCTGGGGGCGACACATACCATCAACTCCAAAGAGGAGTCAGTAGTAGAACGTATTCAGCAAATAAGCGGAGGCGGTGTTGATTTCGCGTTGGAGTCGACAGGCCGTCCCGAGGTGCTTCGTCAAGGGGTAGATGCCCTTGGCGGTCTAGGCATGCTAGGGGTGGTGGGGGCTCCTGCTTTGGGCACCGAGGCCGCTTTTGATGTGAACGATCTCCTTTTAGGAGGAAAAAGTATTCGCGGTATCGTCGAAGGAGACAGCGTGGCAAGACAGTTTATTCCTCAGTTGGTAGAACTTTACCAACAGGGTCGCTTCCCCTTCGATAAGCTGGTGAAGTATTACTCCTTTGAGGACATCAACCAAGCAGCCGCCGATAGTGCTGAAGGAATGACGCTTAAGCCTATTATCCGGATGAATGGCTGAGCGTATAGCATCCATTAATGCTGGCTAGCTTATAGTGGACGCGGCATCAGCGCACCGCCTTAAGTGCATTGAAAACAAGCTTTTGCCGGTGGAAGTTCTCCATCGGCATTTTTATCCAATGCTGTTGAGAAAAAATGCCCGAGCAGCGATAGCAGACACGGGCAAAGGAGGATGCGGTTATCGAGTGACAGAGGTAACAAAAGGTCAACCGCTTTTGGTGACCACCTCACGGGTGAAAATAAACTCGAAGTCCTTGGTTTCGAAGATTGCTGAAACGACCACGCCCAATACCAACGCCCAAAACGTGGCGCCGATGCCGAGAATCTGAATTCCCGACGCGGCAATTAGAAAGGCAAACAGTGCACCTATTTCATGCTTCTTGCCTGAAAAGGCGATAGCCATCGAGGAGGTGATGACCCGCATCAGTGCCAGCCCAGCGATAATGGCAATAAAGTAGCGCGGCGTAGCCTCCAGTAGGCTGACCACATAGCCGTAGAAAGGTGCGGCAACGACAAAGATAGCCCCAGCAATTACCGCCGCTACCCAGCGCTTATCGTGAGTACCCGCCTCTGGAGATGCGCAGATACCGGTCATAGGCGCAGCAATACAGGTACTGTGTAGATTGAAAAAGGCTGACACCATGGTGCCTAGACCGCCCACCGCCGTGATCGCATTGGCGGGCACTTCTTTGTAACCCATTCCCTTCACTAAACCGACGCCTGCGGGTGTCTCCATTCCTACAAGGATAATGGCAAGCGGCAAACCGTACGTTAGAAAGGCACCCAAAGTGAATTCTGGAACAATGAACTCGGGGAAACGGATCGTCGCCTCGATACCGGAGAGGTCCACACCGGTCGCTATTAGGTAGAGGATTCCGGCTAACATCGCCACAATCAGGGGCGGAATCTTACGAAACAGCCGTGCAGAAAAGAAGAAAGCCAGAATCATGATGGAGGCTGGCACAATAGCACTTTCCAACGGACGCACCATATTGAGGCCAAAGCTAAGCAGCATGCCGCCAACCATACCCATGACAATCGGCATAGGAATCAGGCGCATCACAATGCCCATCACGCCAGTCAAACCAGCAATCAGGGTAATAGCACCTGCAATCAAGCTCGCACCTAGCGCAGCCTCCAAACCTATTACCGGGATGACGGCTGCAAACATTAATGCCCCTGGGATAGAGTTAGCCATTGGCAGCGGCAAGCGGTAGTAAGCTGGCATGAAAAGCCCAAACAAACCATTGATCATCAGATAGCTGATGACCCAAATCATGATGAAGGAGGAATCCAGACCCGCAGACGTGCCAGCGCTGATGTGAACGACCCCAACGCTGAGCCCTAAAATTCCCGCCACTAGCCCAGTACTGGCGTTGTCGGCATTGAGGTCGCGCAGGAAATCGCGGGGCGCGTGCCTTAGGCTGACGCCTTTCTCAATATGTTTCACGGTGTGCTCCAGGGGATTATTGTGTTTAGAGTTATAGCTAACGCTTTATTTAGAATTATCTTTTTCCCAACCAATGCTAGCCAAGGTCGCCGCCCGCTACAGGCAGTACGCTACCAGTGATGTAACTGGCTTCATCGGAAGCAAGGAACAAAATGGGGGCGACCATTTCGTCTAACGTGCCATAGCGGCTCATCAAGCAGCTCTGCTTGGTCTGATCGATATGCGCTTGAAACCACGCCTTTTCCGTCTCATTGCTAGGCGTCGGTGTCCCTCGCGAAATACGCCGTGGCGGTGCTTCGGTGCCTCCAGGGGCCATGGCGACTACCCGGATGCCATGCTCGGCATACTCAAACGCTAGTGATGCGGTTAGCGCGTTGATACCGCCCTTTGCTGCCGAATAGGGGATACGGTGAATACCCCGCGTTGCCGCTGAAGAGACATTGACGATGACGCCGCTGCCCTGCTCAACCATGGTTGGCAGCGCCGCACGGCAGCACCAAAGCGTAGGCATTAGAGAACGGTTGATCTCTGCGGCGATTTGCGCCTCGCTAAACTCGGTAAAAGGCTTGAAGTTAATCGCGCCGCCAACGTTGTTAACCAAAATATCGATACGACCAAAGTGAGAGAGCGTCGTCTGCATGACTTGCTCGGCGCCTTCCCATTTTTCTAGGTCTGCTTGTACCGCAATCACTTCGCAGCCCTGCTTGCTTAGCCCAGCCACGATCTCGTGGATATCATCAGCGCGATCTACCAATACCAAGCGCGCACCTTCAACGGCGGCGCGCTCTGCAACCCGCTGTCCAATTCCTTGAGCAGCACCCGTGACCACCATTACTCGATCTTGAAAACGTGGGCCGTCAAAACGTTGATAGCTCATGCACTCTCTCCCACTTGATTAGGTGTGAACTTCTCATAGTGGAAGCTCTGGGGCTCGATTCCTTCAGCGTCGAAGTACTTCAGCACAGCATCTACCATCGGGGGTGGGCCACACAGGTAAACGTCCACATCGCCGTCATGCATTACCTCGGCGTCCATGTGGTGCGTCACGTAACCTTTACGCGAATGCTCGCTAGCCTCGTCGACCACCACGGTGGCGTAGGTGAAGCTAGGAATTTTTTCTACGAAGGCATCTAACGCATCCGTTTTGACTAGGTGGTCATCTTTATTGACGCCGTAAATCATGTGAATCGGCGCATCACAGCCCTTTTCGACCAATTGCGCTAACATGGAGAGAAACGGAGCCAGGCCCGTGCCGCCAGCAAGCATTAGCACCGGACGCTTCACTTCTCGCAGGTAGAAGCTGCCCAGCGGGCCGGTCAGCGTAAGCTTTTCGCCCACCGCCGCGCGCTCGGTTAAATAGCCGCTCATTACCCCATTGGGGATGTTGCGAATTAAGAAGGTGGCGCGCTTATCCCCCGGCAAGGAGCTGAAAGAGTAGGAGCGGTGCACCTCAGTACCGGGCACATCAATATGAATGTACTGCCCCGGCAAAAAGGCGAGGCCCTCGGCATCATCCAAATCAACGACTAGCTCAATACTATCTTCGGAAAGTTGCTCAACTGCTGCTACTGTGCTCTCAACCTTGCCCACCTGTGTTTTACACAGCGTGGATGCCACTGGCACTTGAATAACGCAATCCGAAGAAGGCACCATCTGGCACGTGAGCACTTGGCCTTCAGCTGCTTCCTCATCGGAAAGCGCATCTTCCAGATACTCGTCACCCATGTCGAATTCGCCCTGTTCGCAGTGGCCTTTGCAGGTGCCACATACACCGTCAGAGCAGTCCATCGGCAGGTTAACTTTTTGCCGGTAAGCGGCGTCGAGAACGGTTTCTCCCTCTTTACAGCCAATGAACCGGGTCACGCCGTCCTCAAAGTTGAGGGCAATGGTATAACTCATGGTTAACTCTCCTCTCTCCTCAGGTCACACGTGATACACGTCGATAACCTGATGGATATAGTCGTTGTTCAACTGCACGACTTTTCTTGTGATCAGCGGGGTCTCACCCGACACGTCCAGGGTGTAAAACGACGTGCCGAAAAAGCTGTCGGTCTTCTTGTAGCGGTGGTTGAGCGTGTGCCAGTTGAACCGCAGGGTTACCGTGTCACC
>LAZR01002206.1_pt1 | contig 11522 bp, 7 predicted proteins | sample 329461 | NCBI WGS metagenome assembly LAZR01 (sample SAMN03002196, study PRJNA259156) | marine sediment metagenome | biome: sea floor; feature: Hydrothermal impacted sediments; material: marine sediment; isolation source: Loki non-amplified sample from Loki's castle hydrothermal vent sediment ...
ATGACGCTTGGGCTGGCGCCCATGATGCCTCCCCCAACGACGAACACCTGCACTCCGCCGATACGCCAATTAATTACCGCGGCAGTTTCGGGAATACACCGGCCTCGGCTAACCAGAAAAACCGACCCAAATCACACATCACCTTATTGGTGAACACCAGTCCTGGCGGCTACTGCGTGTCATGGGAGACCAATGTTCCGCCGTCGATGCAAGCCGGCGAGATCCTCGGGGTTCGAGAACAACGCTCTCACCCATGGAGCATTGCGGTGGTTCGCTGGATTCGGCAAATCCGTAACCAGGGCACTCAGATTGGTATCGAGCTGCTGGCCCCCAGCGGCTCACCCTGCGGTGTTCGCCTGATTCAAAAGGTTGGCAATAGCAGTGAATACCTGCGTGGTTTGATGCTACCTGAGATCAGCGTGGTCAATCAGGCTGCCACCTTGATAACCCCTCGGCTTCCGTTCCAGCACGGCAGCCGGATTTCCCTGTTGCATGACGGCAGAGAAGAGCAAGGCCAATTATTGAAGAAGGTGTCCTCAACCGGAAGCGTTAGCCAGTTTGAGCTAAAACTTCAAAATCATGTCGCTGCGTCGACGCCCTCAAGTCCACCCACGGCATCCAGCACCAGTGAAGACGATTTCGATTCGCTTTGGCCGTCTCTCTGAACACCTCCGGCGGGTGCCTCTGCAAATCCGCCGGAGGCTTGTTATTCCGCCTCAACCCCTTCATCATTTAACGATCGTGTTCAACGATAGTGTCAGTCGGGGCAAGCCCCGCCAATCCGTTTTATGAGACGTCTTAGGAATGCAGAAACAGAACGCCACCGTACACCTGCTGATCCTCGATCCTTCCCAGAATGATGCCGAATCGTTGATAAGCCTGCTCCGAAATGCAGGTAACGCTACTCGGGCGCATCGCATTACCTCCGAAGAAGATCTGGAAGAAGCCCTGAAAACCAATAACTGGGACCTGCTTCTGGCCCGTGATATTGAGCAGGAATTCTCAGCCGATAACGCCCTCGCCATGATCCGGAGAATGGACAAAGACATTCCGTGCCTGTTCCTGACCGAGGAAGAAAGCCGCGAGAGAACGGTCGCTGTCATGAAGGCCGGCGCTCAGGGTACGGTGCAATCCGGCCACAACGATCTGCTGATACTGAAAACCAAGCGTGAACTCGCTGCGCTTGAGGATCGCCGCCGCCGCAGAGCGCTGGAGTCGCATCTAAGGGAGGCCGAGCAGCGGTGTCAGTTGCTGTTGGAAAGCTCTAAAGATGCCATCGCTTATATCAATGACGGCATGCATATTTATGCCAATCAGTCCTACCTGGAGTTTCTGGGCTACGACGACATTGATGACATGATGTGTCTTCCCGTACTCGATACGTTAACGCCCGAAAGTCAAAACGCCTACAAGGCGTTCATGAAGTCTTTCGCAGAAAACGGTGAAGACGGCATGACCCTCAACTGCACCGCAAAGCGCAGCGATGAACACGAGCTGAACGTGACCATGTCGGTGTCGGCTGCCACCTACGACAGCGAGGTGTGCACCCAGATAGTGCTGCAACCGGAGCACAGTGACGTCGAGCTGGAAGAAAAATTACGGGAAATCAGCAGCCAGGACCTCCTGACGGGCCTGTATAATCGGCAACACCTGATGAGAGAGCTCGAACAGGCCATCGCCAGTGCCGGTAAAAACAACGAAACCGGCGCCCTGGCGTACATTGCACTCGATAATTTCATGACCATGAAAGGTCAGGTGGGCATTGCCGGCGCGGACCTTCTGTTGGGTGACCTGTCGGCCTTGCTGAAACACGAAGCGGCCGATGACCTTGTATTGGCGCGCCTCAGCGACGATGCATTCTGCTTCCTGTGCCTGCCGGGGGATGAAACGTCTCTGGCTGGCCGGTGTGAAAGCCTCCGCAAAGCGGTCGATGAAAATCTGTTCGAGATCAACGGCCGTACCGTTCCGTTAACCGTCAGTATCGGCATTGCGTCTATTACCGAGAACTCGCCAAAAGCAGAAGAGCTTATGGCCCGTGCTCACACTGCATCGTCGGAAGTACGCAAGCAGGAAGGCCAGTCTCAGGGCAACGGTGTTCGCGCCTACAATCCGGCAGACCACGAAATGCTGGACGATGGCAGCTCTGTAGAGACAATACTGAGAGCTCTGGATGAGAACCGCTTCCGGCTGCTGTTCCAGCCTATTATTAACCTTCGAGGCGACGGCGAAGAACACTACGAAGCCTTTGTGCGAATGCTCGACAAAGACGAGAAAGAAGTCTCGCCCTACGATTTTCTGCCCCCCATGGGCCCAAGCGATACCGCCATCAAAATTGATCGCTGGGTTATCCTGCAAACCATCAAACAGTTATCAAGCCACCGCGCCAATGGCACTGATACCCGCATGTTTCTCAACGTGACGGCGGAAACCTTGCAGGACAAAACGTTTACACCTTGGCTGAGCGTTGCCCTGAAAGCTGCACGGCTGCCGGGAGACGCACTGATTTTCCAGATTCGCGAAGGCGATGCGAATAATTACATGAAGCAGGCCAAAGACTTTACGAAGGCCCTGCATCAGCTTCACTGCAAGGTATCCATTGCTCAATTCGGCTGCGCCCTGAATCCGTTCAACACCCTGAAACACATAGATACCGATTACGTGAAGATTGACGGATCCTTCACGGAAGAAATTCAGAAGAGTGACGAAGCCAAAGAGCAAGTAAAGGAAATGGTGAAGAGCCTGCAGAGCGCCGGCAAGCTAACCATTATTCCATTGGTGGAAAACGCCGCTATTCTTGCCACACTTTGGCAGGCGGGCGTTAACTACATTCAGGGGTATTATTTGCAGGCCCCGGCGCCGGAAATGAATTACGACTTTGGCGACAACTGAGGGCTCAACACTGAAAAACGCCGGTTCAGAAACCGGCTTTTTTCAGCCCCTGATTCGTCTCGCTTTCGCGAAAGCCGATAAGGTAAAGAATGGCGTCCAGGCCGAGCGTAGAGATAGCGTGGCGCGCCGATTCTTTTACCAGCGGTTTGGCCCGAAAGGCAACGCCAAGGCCTGCCTGACTCAGCATGGGCAGATCGTTGGCACCATCGCCCACAGCAATAACCTGCTCCCGGGAAATATGTTCTTTTTCGGCAATTTCCAGTAACAACTCGGCTTTGCGCTTGCCATCGACGATCTGTCCAGACACCTCCCCGGTTACCTTGCCATCACGAATTTCCAGCTCGTTAGCGTACACGTAATCGATACCCAACTTGCTCTGAAGGTGCCGGGCAAAATAAGTGAAGCCACCGGACAGTATCGCTGTGCGATAACCCAGTGCTTTCAAGCTTCGAATCAGGTGCTCCGCCCCTTCCGTCATTTTCAATCGACCGGCAACCCGCTCCAGCACTGATTCATCCAGGCCCTTGAGTAATAGCAGGCGCTCGGCAAAACTCTGGCTGAAATCCAGCTCACCCTGCATCGCACGTTCGGTAATCTCCGCGACCTGTTCGCCAACACCGGCTTCCCGGGCAAGCTCATCAATCACTTCGGCTTCAATCAGGGTGGAGTCCATATCAAACACCACAAGCCGCCGGTTGCGCCGAAAAATGGAATCTTCCTGGAACGCAATATCCACATTCATTTCGCCGGCAATCTGCAGAAAATCGGCTCTCAACTGCTCAGAATCCGAAGGCGTGCCGCGCACTGAAAACTCCACGCAGGCAATCCCGTTTGTCGTCGCGTTGAGGGACGGTCTCGCTGACAGCCTGGAAATATTGTCAATATTCAGGCCGTGGCGGGCCGTGATCGCAGAAACCTGAGCAATCTGCTCCGCCTTGATATCACGGGACAACAAAGTGACGATGTAACAGGCACGATTGCGCCCTTCCGCCCATGCTTGATATTCCTGCGTGGTAATCGGCGCGAATCTCACTTGAAGATCGAGCGCGTGCAAGCGGAACAACAAATCACGGATCACCGGGGAGGATTTCGACTCATCGGGGATTTCAATAAGAATTCCCCAGGTCAGATGGTCATGGATAACCGCTTGGCCTATGTCGAGAATCCGCACATCGTACTGCCCCATGATGCCGGTTATCTCAGACGTGAGCCCGGGCTTGTCGCGCCCGGATACATTGATCAGTACCAGTTCACTCACTGTCAGATTGCTCCCTTTCCGCTCTCTGTTTCCAATCTGTCCATTTCAGGTCTCACCATTTTCCAGACTCGCCTCTTCCTTTGCTCGCGAGGCAGAGGGAATAACGTCAATGGCATCGACACGCTGCAGCCCTCGGGGCAGCTTGTGCCCGCGCCGGCCGCGCTCGCCCAGATAGTGCTCAAGATCGCTGAACTGCAGGCCCATCTTGCGCTTGCCCGCCCGGATCTCCAACTGATCATCCTCGGCGAACACCGCGATGGCCACCACGAACTCCTCACGGCTTTGCACCCGGGCTGACGGAATACTGATAATCTTGTTGCCTTTGCCCTTACTCAACTCCGGCAGCTCGCTGAGCGGGAACACGAGCATTCTGCCTTCGTTGGTAATGGCACCCAGGTACAGACCTTTCTCTGTAACAGGGATAACCACAGGCGACATAATCTGCGCACCTTTGGGAACACTGACCACGGCTTTGCCGTTCCTGTTTTTACTGAGCATGTCGTTCAGCGAGGTCACAAATCCATAGCCGCCATCCGTCACCAACAACGTTTTCCGCGCTGGGTCGCCCATCAACAAGCCCGAGAAGCTTGCCCCTGAAGGGGGGTTGATCCTTCCCGTTAGAGGTTCGCCCTGCCCTCTGGCGGACGGCAGGCTGTGAGCCATCAGTGAATACGCCCGACCGGTGGAGTCGAGAAAGATTGTTTGCTGGTTATTGCGGCCTTTGGCGACCAAAGCAAAACGGTCGCCGGATTTATAGCTCAGACCATTGGGGTCTATGTCATGGCCCTTGGCAGCGCGAACCCAGCCCTTGTCAGACAGCACAACGGTCACGGGATCGTTGGAAACCAGGTCATTTTCGCTGAACGCCCGGGCCTCTTCGCGGGCAACAATGGGCGAGCGGCGCTCATCGCCATAGGTTTCAGCATCGGCTAGCAGCTCATTCTTGATCAGTTCGCGCAACCGCTCCTGGGAACCAAGAATGGTCTGCAGTTCGTCCCGCTCTACGGCCAACTCGTCTTGCTCGCCGCGGATTTTCATCTCTTCAAGCTTGGCAAGATGCCGCAGTTTCAACTCAAGAATGGATTCGGCCTGGTCCGGAGACAATCCGAATCGCTCCATAAACACCAACTTGGGCTTATCTTCGGTGCGGATAATATGAATGACTTCGTCAATATTAAGATAGGCAATCAACAGGCCTTCAAGAATGTGCAGTCGGGCAAGTACCTTATCAAGTCGGTACTGCAAACGGCGCGTGACCGTCGTGCGACGAAACGCAAGCCATTCGGTCAGCATCTGGCGCAGGCCCTTTACACCGGGACGGCCATCGTTACCAATAACATTGATGTTAACCCGGTAGCTTTTCTCAAGATCCGTGCTGGCAAACAAATGGGCCATCAGCCCGTCGAGATCAACGCGGTTAGAGCGCGGCACAATAACCAGCCGGGTCGGATTCTCATGATCGGATTCGTCGCGAAGATCGGCCACCATCGGCAATTTTTTGGTTTGCATCTGGTGCGCAATCTGCTCAAGCACGCGGTTACCGGAAACCTGGTGCGGTAAATCGGTTACCACAACCTCACCACTCTCTCGCACCCAGCGGGCGCGCATGCGCAGCGAGCCCCGGCCGGTTTCATAAATCTGGCGAAGATCTTTACGGGGCGTGATGATTTCTGCGTAGGTCGGAAAGTCGGGGCCTTTGACGTGCTCGCATAGCTGATCGACGGTGGCGTCAGGATCATCCAGCAGCCGGATACAGGCGGCGGTTACCTCCCTGACGTTATGGGGCGGAATATCTGTGGCCATGCCTACCGCGATGCCGGTCGTACCGTTGAGCAGCACGTGGGGCAGCCTTGCGGGCAGCACCGAGGGTTCGTCCATGGTGCCGTCAAAGTTGGGCGTCCAGTCTACGGTGCCCTGGCCAAGCTCGGTGAGCAATACATCGGCAAACCGCGCCAACCGTGATTCGGTGTACCGCATGGCCGCGAAGGATTTGGGATCGTCGGGCGCACCCCAGTTACCCTGGCCGTCAACAAGCGGATAACGATAGGAAAATGGCTGAGCCATCAGCACCATGGCTTCATAACAGGCGCTGTCGCCGTGGGGATGGAACTTGCCGAGAACATCGCCCACGGTACGGGCAGATTTCTTGTATTTGGACGTAGATTTCAGGCCCAGCTCTGACATAGCGTAAATAATGCGCCGCTGAACCGGCTTCAGCCCGTCACCAATATTGGGAAGTGCCCGGTCGAGAATGACGTACATGGAGTAGTCCAGGTAGGCTTTTTCCGTGTAGTCTCTGAGTGAAACCCGCTCAAAGCCTTCATCCGTCGTCTGAAACTCTGGCATGGATGCCTCTTTTGCCTGTATTAACTGATTTTGAAGGAGTCCGTGATGCTACCTTGTGCGCCCGGAATAATCACGGGGCCGGTGCAACGGGACATTATATGGAGCGCCGGGCGGATACACCAACAACCCACGGATTTATTGGCCAAAATGGTTCGCCGAAGCCCAATACCGCCAATTCCAATAGCGGAATTCCCGCATGGAGAGTCTGTAACGTGCGCCGTATGCTCGTTGCCAGTGATGAATAGAAGACCGTTTTCCTTCCAAACAAGCGGAACACTATGAAACCTAATCTAAAAGCCTGCGGGCAAGCCATGGTAACAGCCATGGTGAATGCGGCTCTGGCCGTCGCGCTGATGCTGCTTGTGGAATTTGCAATCAGCGGCAGCTTTCACGTTCCGGCAACCTATCTTTGGGCAGGCTTGCTGATATGGCTGGTTATTTTCGGTGCTCAGTTCTGGCGCCAGCGCAATCTTTGCCTAGCCTGTGACACTACGCCAAAAACAACCACTGCAACCCATCAAAACCTGCACACAGACGTCTGAATATCACGATCAAGTCACCTCTTCTTTAATAAGTTTCTGACAGCCGGCTCTGCGCTGCTATGCTTTGACACAAGCATCAGCAGACACCTTCTTCACGTCCGCCAGCCGCATCCTGAACGGTGACCGGGATCTTTGTTAGGCTAGGGAACGTTTCGAAACAACCGTCAAACAGTTCTCCAACACTGATGTTTCCAGCGTAGCCAAGCGGTTTGATTCATTGCGCACGTATTTTGATGAAGTAGGCGCCCATGCGGACGATCAGGGGAAATTGACGGGATCAGTCAGTCTCTTGACAAACATGCCCGTGAACTGGAAAAACAGACCGGCAGGTTCCGGGTATAAATCCGAAACCTGCCATCCGTGAGCGGCCAGGTTTACTGACGGATACCCTCAACCGAGATAATAATTTCCACGGTTTCGGATGCCTTGCCAAGATTCATGGGAATGCCGAAGTCTTGAAGTCGCAACTCAGTTGTGGCTTCAAAGCCCATACGATATCCGCCCCAGGGGTCCTTGCCGTGACCCAGCATTTCCACGTCGAGGGTGACCTCACGAGTAACACCGCGCAAGGTAAGATCACCAACAATATCGGCCTCGCCGTCATCATCAAGTTCAACACGCTTGCTCTTGAAGCTCGCTTCAGGATGCTCACTCACATACAGAAAATCTTCACTGCGCAAGTGCTTGTCCCGCTCGGCGTGGTTCGAGTCCACGCTGGAGGTGTCAATGGTTACGCTTACCGAATCGTTTTGCGGATTTTCAGCGTCGTAAACAAACTGGCCGTCAAAATCGTTGAATCGGCCATACAGCCAACTGTAGCCCAGATGCGAAATTTTGAAGGTAATGAACTGATGATCTTTTTCGTTATCAAAATCGTAGGTGCCGCTGCCCTCGCTGGCATGCACGCTTCCCACAAGTGCCAATGAAACGGCTGATGCAAGCAGTAATTTTTTCATGATGTCTCCTTTTAAAAAACAGAATCGCTCTGGTTCAGAGCAGCGTTACGCCAATTACTTCTCCTGACGCTGAGGAACAAACATCCGGCGCAGGGTGTTATCCCGGTCAATAAAATGATGCTTCAATGCGCCTGCCGAATGGGCCAGCGCAAGAGCCACTAAACTCCATGTGCTCCAGTAGTGAACCAACCCTGCCGTATCTTCCAGTTGTTTGATCTGGCCTGTTACAGAGGGTACCTCGATCCAGCCAAACACGCTCACAAATGAACCGTCGGCGGTTGAAATGAGATACCCGCTTACCAGCGCAACGAACACTAGAACGTACAGAAGGCCATGGGCGAACCGGGCGCCGATAACCTCCCAGCGTTTATGATTCGCAAGCGCATCAGGAGAGGCGGTGAACAAACGCCAGAATAGCCGGAGCACAATCAAACAAAATAACAAAACGCCGATGGCACGATGGATGTCCGGAGCGCGTTGGTACCAACTGCTGTAATAGGTCAGATCAACCATCCAGAATCCTAGCGCAAACATTCCGAACACAACCACAGCGGCAACCCAGTGGAGAACAATCGCTACGAAGCCGTAGCTGACAGGTGTATTACTTAATTGCATGGTGACGGTGACCTTTCATTCTTTGCCTGAAACTCTCGCTCGCACGAGTATAGAAAGTGACATCCGCAAAGGACATCGCAATCTTTTGCTCTGTATCGTCAAAAATTCTGATCATGGGCCTGAGACAGTGCACCTATTTGCCTTTGGTCGCATACGGGTTTTACGGATTGTTGAGAACTCTTGACTTGATAGTATTTACTCATACTGAATTGCCCCGTCGTGGGGTCTCATTGAACGAGAGGACAAGACATGGAAATCGAATTCGACGAATCCGTTGCGATTCCCAGCAATAACTGATTTTGAGTGGCCCCTTTTCGGGGCCATTCCATTTTTTGCCGTGTACAACCCGAGCGAAAATCTGCAGCCCGCTTTCAGTTTCTTTATGAAACAGTAGCAATACTCCCGTGTTTTTGGCAATCTCTCTCCCAACTATCAGTTTACTCAGGCTTTTCCGGTTTCATCAGTGACTGATCAGTGATCGTTCAGGCGCTCGTCTGTCATGGCGCCTGATGCATTCGTTCAATAACTAAAAACTCACTATGCAGCAATCTCTCCCGGAAAAGTTGACCGATTCAGAAGTAGACTTGCTAACGCCAATGCTGCGCAGAAACGGCGATGCCTGGACGGCAAGTTTTCGCGGCCTGATTCTGGGCACGGCACTGCAACCTATTTACAGCATTTCCCATAAACGAATCGTCGGTTATGAAGCCCTGATTCGGGCGCTCGATCCCGATAACGCCAGTGTGCTGCCAATACACCTTTTTGAACTGCCAACGTCTGATACCGAAGCTCTGCTGCTAGACCGCTTGTGTCGGTATCTGCACATTCAGAACTTCAGCGGTATACAGGACCAGCTCAACTGGCTGTTTCTCAATGTCTCCCCCAGGGTTATCACCAGTGGCAGCCAGACCGATTCTTTTTTAGGCGAATTACTTGCCAAAACCGGGCTACCGCCCCACCAGATTGTTATCGAGATTGTTGAGCAACCAACCGATGACGCCGAGCGCCTGCGTGAAACCGTTGCTTACTATCGGCAACTGGGATGTCTGACAGCCATTGACGACTTTGGTGCCGGGCATTCCAACTTTGAGCGCATCTGGAACCTGTCGCCCGACATCGTAAAATTGGACCGGAAGCTGCTAACGCGGGCAACAGAAGATCATAAGGCGCGACAGATACTGAACGGAATTGTCTCATTGCTGCATCAGTCGGGTTGCCTGGTGTTACTGGAGGGAGTGGAAACCGGCGACCAGGCGATGATTGCCATTGATGCAGGGGTGGACTTTGTTCAGGGATTCTACTTTTGCCGTCCTGTTATGGATTTGTCTCAGTTGCGCTCATCGTCCGCCGACTTCGACAAGCTGCTTCGCGAGTACAAGGCGTGCTATCAGATAACAGGGGATCCGACGCGCCAATTGGTCGATTTTTTCCAGCCCGATTTCCAGAAAGCCATTGAGCAACTGCAAGCCGGCGTCAGCATGGCCCTTGCTTGCCATAACCTGCTGAATCACCCTACCGTTTCACGCTGCTATCTGGTGGATGACAAAGGTGTCCAAGTTGGCGACAACCTGATATCCGATACCGGCACTCGTAGCCTGGACCCACGTTTCAAGCCGCTTGAGCGCACCAGCAAGGCGGACTGGTTTCGGCAACAGTACCTTCAGCAGGCACTGGCCCAGCCAGGAACGTTGCATGTTACTGCGCCCTACCTCTGCGTAACGGGTGCCTACATGTGCGTCACTCTGTCACTGTGTTTTACTCACGACAGCGAATTGCATGTACTTTGCTGCGATATTCTGGCCAATCCTTCGATGCCTTCTGTTATCCCGGGCTAATTCCGTACACCATCGCAATGACGGCAACAGAGACAAGGCCAATGAGCAGATTCATTGGCAGGCCTACCCGCACGAAATCCCAGAACCGGTAACCCCCGGGGCCAAATACCATCATATTGGTTTGATATCCAAGAGGCGTTGCAAAACTGGCCGATGCGGCCATCATCACCGCGATCACAAACGGTTCCGCCGCAACGTTCATGGTTGTGGTCATCGACAAGACCACCGGGATAACCAGAACAGCCGCCGCATTATTGGTAATAACCTCTGTCAGTGCAGACACTGAAAAATAAACCAGAAAAAGCGCCAGCAGCACGTGCCCCTTACTGAGGCCAAGAATGGCGCCAGCGACATAACTTGCCGCCCCGGTTTCCTGCAGGGCTGCACCCAAGGCAAAGGATGCGGCAATTGTGAGAACAACCGGCACATCAACGGACTTCTGCGCCTGCCCCACCGAGCAGCAGCCGCTCAGAATCATCAGGGCCGCACCCAGTAACGCGGCATTCAGCATGCTGAGTAAGCCGCAGGCGGCAAGCCCTACCAACACAATGAGAATCCCCCAGGACAGCCAGGCACGATCATGCCTTGGGGCCTCGGTTCCCAAATCGTTTATAAGCAGAAAATCCTTGTTGTAGCGTTGCCGGCTTACAAACGCCGGCCGGGCTTCGAGCAAAAGCACATCGCCGGGCTTGAGACGAATATTGCCGAGGTTTCCTGACACTCTTGCCCCACCCCGGGCAACCGCCAGAACGATCGCTCCGTAGCGTTCGCGAAAACGTGCATCGCGGATGGTGAGGCCCAGAACTTCGGACTGGGGAGACAAAGCCGCTTCCATCAGGCACCGCTCTGCGCGATCTTTGCTCAGGCTGGGTTCGTCGGCGTGCACTGAGGGCACAATGCCGTTAATGCGCAGAAGATCAGAAATCGCCTGGGTATCACCGGCAAAGACCAGCCTGTCTCCGCCGCGCAGGCGCTCTTCTGAAGGTACTGCGGTTACCACGCTACCGTCACGTTCGATTTCTACCAGATAAAGCCGTTCCAGCTCCCGCAGACCGGCCTCGCCTACGGCCTTGCCAACCAG
>LAZR01002207.1_pt1 | contig 11516 bp, 10 predicted proteins | sample 329461 | NCBI WGS metagenome assembly LAZR01 (sample SAMN03002196, study PRJNA259156) | marine sediment metagenome | biome: sea floor; feature: Hydrothermal impacted sediments; material: marine sediment; isolation source: Loki non-amplified sample from Loki's castle hydrothermal vent sediment ...
CTTTAATGTCAAACAACACTCACCCGACAAAAATAACTTGGTTCTCTGAGGTGAATGGAAAGGTTTATCTTCGTTTAATCCTTATTTTATTTAATGCCAGCAAAACCTTCTGAAATTAAAAAGGCTACAATCCACACCTATTGGGATTCTAAAGAAGGATTGATCTGTCCCTTATGTTCTTCGCAACTCCAACATGAATTCAATAATGGAGGCAGGAAAATTATTACTTTAAAGGGTCCTGTATGGGTGGTGACTAATTATTATAGCTGTATAAACCCTAAGTGCGAAATGCACGAAGCTTTTCCTGCAGCATATCATTCTGCCATGCAAAGGAAGAGATTTTCTTTGGAAGTATGGGCAAAAGTGATACAACATCATTTTAAGCATCATCTTAATTATTCCACCACCGTTGAACTCATGTGGGACGATTGGGACGTATCAATTTCGAGGAATACGGTGAGAAGTATCTGTGAATTTTTTGAAATGGCAGGAAAGCAATATACGGACAAGAAAGTCCTAAAGGAGGTCGGATCAAGTGGGAGGATCGTTTTATCGCTAGATGGAGCCCAGCCAGTTAAGAACGAGCCTTCTCTTTGGGTCTTTTCTGATCGCCTTACAGGAAACGTGCTTCTCGCAAGGAACTTAGAATCTGCTCCCGCATCCACGTTATGTGCTATATTTCAAGAAATTGAAATGCTCTACAGCGTTCCTATCGTAGCCATCATCTCCGACAAGCAAAAAAGCATAGTAAATAGTGTCAAGCAATTTAAATCAGATATCCCCCACGCGTATTGCCAGTACCACTTCCTTAACCACATTGCCGAGCCTATTGCTTCAAAAGATTCACATCTTAAGAAAACTCTTCGGAAATTCGTAAAACAACTCTCAATTGTCCAAAATAGTAAACGTGCCGATTCTAACGGATTATACAAGTTGTTTCATCCCATTAGCGAGGAACTGAAATGTGCCATCTCCACGCGTGGTGATCGATTTGATGTGTTTCCGGGAATCGAAGCCTACGCCAATTTAGAGTTTGTTGTATCGCGTTTAGAACAATTTGAGGAAATTAAACTCACTCCCAAAGTTTCTCGCTCATTTAACACTCTACTTGCATCGTTAAGGAACTTACTTAGAGAGAATCGCTATTTACGAGAAGAAATAATGACTTTGATGCCTGATTTCCTGTCGATTCGCAAAATTTTGGCCAAAAGGGAAAAAAAAGCTTCTCAAATCGAGAAAGAGGTGAAAAAATGGGTATACAAACTCCAAGGACGCTTGAAAAGAAGGAAATTGGAATCTATTCCTCAAAACATCAAGTGGCAACAACCTTCTTTCAAGTTAAGTTGCGAGGAAATATGGCAACAATGGATTCGGTTAGTAAATTCTTATAGTGAAGGATTGTACGAGGCTTACGACGTCAAAGAATTAGATTTTACCAATAATGCCAAGGAGCAGCTGTTTCACCGTAGCAAGCATCATTTTAAAGCTCTTTTGGGACGCGAAAATGTCGCAAGAGCATTTCTTAACCACGGAGGACTGCATGTCCAGCTATTAGATATCGATTTTACGAAAAAAAATGTGACAAGTGTGCTGTTAGCGTGTGAAACCCCACTTATTGAGGCCCAAAGGAAAGAGTTTAATGCTCAATACGCAACAGTAAGGCGTACATGGAGAATTAGAGAAAAAGACACAGGAAACTTTACCCAATTTAAAGATAACTTGACACAACTAGAGTGCTCCTAATCTATTTTGTCGAGTGAGTGGGATTTGACATTAAAGTTTTTTTTTATCTATTTAATCTGTGAAATACATTTCAATATATTTAGAAATGGACTTTTCGAAACTAATAAACTCATTTAACTTGAGCAAATCTGTTATTCTGTTAGTCTATACGCACCTTACGAGAAATTTTAGTTAATATTGACATCGAATTTCTTACGGTGTAGGGAGGGAACAGCTTTCTCCAAAATTTCATTTTTTGCGTATATAATCGGGAATATGCTTCAGAAGTTATCTTCAGCTCAATATAATTTATAAAGAAATGTTTTATTAATGAATCAATCCATTTTAGGTACTAATAATAATTGAGCATAAAACTATGAAAAAATTAAAAGTTATCGAACAAGAAATCATAATTAAAAGCACCCCTCATGAAATCTATGAAGCTTTTATGGATTCAAAGACCCATTCAAAATTTACAGAAAGTAAAGCATTAATTAGCCGTGAAATTAGTGGGAGTTTTTCTGTTTTCGAGGGAGATATAAGCGGTAAAAATGTTGAATTGATACAAGATAAAAAGATTATTCAAACGTGGCGAAGTGAGGGAGAGAATTGGCCTAAAGGGTATTATTCTACTATCACTCTAATCTTTGAACCAGTTGAGGAGGGAACTATGATAAAATTTACCCATGTTGACGTTCCTGAGGGAGCCTATAATTCCGTAAAGGAAGGTTGGAGTAGTTATTATTGGGATCCACTAAAAAAATTACTAGAAAAATGAAAAGATTGAGTGAGATTCATAATATCTCATAAATTTAAATGTATTGTGTTAGAATAAGTTTTACTAAAGGTTTGATTTCTTGTGAATGAAATAACTCTATGGTTTTATGGGATTTTTTGCGTTAAACAATCCACTTATCCCTTTGATTTTGAATTTTGATTTTTTTTTGATAATCTTTACAATAGCTTCCTCAACTTGAGGTTTTAATTCTTGAAAGTTAGGAAAATGCTCCTTTGGGAACATAGATTCAATATATCTCATTAATGGATCAACAGATATTATATTCACTTCATTAATATATTCATATAACTCAACTTCTGCGAAAAAGGGTTTTAGAACTTCTCTCCCAGTTTCATTTCTGAATTCACTAAATAAATTCATCATCTCCTCTGGATATAGTCTAAACTCAGAAAGAAAATTCTTAAGTTCCTGAATGTGTTTTTGACTAATTGTGGTGGCTATAAATCTTCCGCCTGGCTTCAATACATGATTTATTGATATGAGAGCTCTTTTTATATTTGGAATGTGATATAGCATATGGCATGCTAGCACCACATCAAAATTCTGATTTGGATAAGGAATTTTTTCAGCGTTGATGACTTCAAATTTTATTGGAAGATTGAGTGGTTTTAAGTTTTTTTTAGCTTTATTCAACATATTTTTTGAAAAATCTGACAAAACAATTGAGCAAGTTGAAGGAACATTTCTGAGATTTTCAAGCCATAATTGTCCTGTTCCACAACCTAGTTCTAATACTCGTTCATGTTCTTGAAGTTGGATTTTAGTAAAGATCCACTTATGCAGGGTTTCTGGGTTTGTTCCGTACGACCATAGATTCATCCGGTTAACCAAATTTTGATGGGTTTTATATTGTAGTTCGGCATATTCTTTGACAGTTCTGCTATTTTTCATACAAGATGAAAGAATACACTTATTTATTATAAATTTGGTATTAACCTAGTGTAGTTCCAAGATAAATAAAAATGTAAATAAATCTCAATCATTCTAAACATATGAAGATATAATATAGAAAATTAGAATACAAATACTGGTACTATCCTTAAGTTTTTTATTTTTCCACAGTTTTTTTATTTTTTCTTTTTTTAATTATTATAATATGTCTTTATAATTCTTTTTTACAAAGAGGCTCTTAAGGCTATTGAAGAAATATCAAGTCAAAATTCGTATTTTTTCTTGATTTTCTAAATGAATATAATAATAAATTGGGATTTTTATGAAGAGATTAAAGAGTATTGATATTTTCCGGGGTGTAGCAATGGTTTATCTTATGATTGGGCATATGATTGACTGGTGGATTATTTCATCCGAGGATGGGCTATTTTATGCTTACATTTCCCTATTTTCAGCTTTTGGCGCAGCTGGATTTGTGTTTTTATCAGGGATCAGTACAATGATTTCTTATAGAAATCGAATTGAAAGAGTTAAAACTATTGAAAATTACACATCTAAAACAGTAAGAAAAGAATATTTTATTCGAGCTTTATTAGTATTAGGGCTTGCTTTTGGATATAATAGCATTGTAGCAATTATGTTTTTGGATCCTCTTATCATCTGGAAATGGTTTATTATAATGACTGTAGCAGGATCCTTATTTTTAGCATGGCCGTTGCTGAAAACAAGTAAGTGGGTTAGAATTATTTTTGGGGTTTTAATATGGGGTGTTAATCAAATCGTAGTATCCTTTTTATTACCTTATGAGGGAAATGCTGATATTTTTGGCTGGTTTTTTTATGTTTTATATAACTCGCCAGATCAGAACCCCATTTTATCGTTCCTTACTTTTTTTCTTATAGGTACTGTTATTGGAGATATACTTTATGACTTTTCATCGAATGAAAATGAAATTGAAAGGAAAAGAGTTTTTAAGCGAAAGATAATAGCCCCGCTTTTGATAAGTGGAGTAATTCTAATTATCACTAGTCTTTGGTTTTTATTCCCATATTTATTTACTGATAAAATTCTAACCATTAAAACAAATATATCCTGGTTAATTTATACATTGGGATTAGACCTAATTATTTTGCTTGTTTTATTAATCCTTGAAGAATATAATATTTTTAACACAAAAAAAAGCTATAGGTCGATATATTATTTTTCCTACTATTCCCTGTCTCTTTTTATTTTACAAAATGTGAATTTTTTCTTATTCTTTGGTTTATTAAATAGATATAGCATTTGGTTTTTCACAATAGCAACAGTACTATTATATGGAGCACTACTAAGATTTATATATAAAAAACTTGAAGGGAAATTTTCTCTGAAAGTTCAAATTGGGATAATAACTAATTCAATTGTCAGAAAAAAGAGAGCTGTAGATACTTCGAAAAAGAAGTAGATATTGTTTACAGCTTTTCTCGAAGTTTGTTGAAAGCTTTAAATAAGTTAGAAGTTTTTAGTATTTACAAGAGAGCTACTTTAGAGATTAGATACTTTTACAGATTAATCTAAATAAACTGAGGAGATGTAGAGAATTTGGTAAGTGAAGAAATGAAAAGGTTAGCTAAATTGTTTCGTGATATGACTAAAAGTTCTTTACATTGTTAGAAGTTGAATCCATTGATGTCATCAATCTTTTAATTTCGTTTCCATTGATTGTTTAAATTAACACTAAACATCATTCTCGATGAAATCTTTAAATTATCAGATTATCTCTATTAAATCACATCAGAAAATAATTGAGATCCTGCTGGATTTTTTGATATGAAACTTCAGAGATTAAAAAGTATTGATATTTTTCGTGGAATATGTATGGTCTGGATGATTTCAACACATTTAATCGATTGGTGGTTAAGGAGTGAATATTTTTGGCTCCACAGTGTTACAGTTATGATCTTTGACCCTTTTGGCGCTTCAGGATTTTTATTTGTCTCAGGAGTAAGCATTGCATTATCATATAGGAATAACCTTAGGAAAGTTAAATCTGATGAGGATTTCACTCTAACTTCAGCTCGTAATACTTACTTAATACGAGCATCAATTATTTTAATAATCGCCTTAATCTATAATTCTTTTATTGCATTAACATTAATGAACCCTTCATGGATTTGGAGCTGGTTTGTTTTATTAACAGCAGCAATCTCGCTTTTCATCGCTTGGCCACTCCTAAAGACTTCAAGACTTCTTAGAATTGTTATAGGGTGTGGTTTCTGGATTGCGAGCCCATTTATTGTTGCTTTACTTTTACCATATGAAGGAATTTTAAGTTTGAATGGGATTTTATTTCATATTTTTTATAGTGGTTTAGATCCTTTGATAGTATTTTTTCCGTTTTTTTTGTTTGGAACTGTGATTGGGGATACTCTCTTTAATGTTTATCAAATGGATCCAAGCGAAACGGGATTTAGGAAGACTTTTGGGTATAAATATTTAGGACCAACTATAGGTATTGGGAGTATCCTAATTATTTTTGGTGTATTTTTTGAATATCCTAATTTTTTAAGACGAGAGAGTTTTTCCTGGGTATTTTATTCTTTAGGGATAGACGTAGTTTTCATTTCACTCTTATTATCATTGGAAACGTTCGAAACCATAAAGACCAAAAAGAGCTACAAGCTTTTCTTTTATTACTCTTACTATTCCCTCACTATCTTTCTAGCGCATAATATATTGTATTTTCTATTTCTCGAGAAACTAGGCATGAATATCTGGCTCTTTATTCTTGTAACCTTTATTTTTATGACAATAATTCTAAGATTTATCTATAAAAAATGGCGAGAATCAGCTTCCCTGAAAGTTCAAATCGGAAAATTAGGTTCTGAAATAACTAAGAAGATTGGAGGACGATCAAATAAGAAAGTTAATGATATTGCTACATCTGAGCATAAATAGTGTAATATCAAAAAAATTCTAATCTAACGAATAAATGTAATTATGGTAAATAACTCAGATCAACAGTGGTTTGAAATCATAAAACATAAAGATTACCTGTATGTAATTAGAGAGAGATTAGAAGAAATTGATCCGCGCTTTCATACTACATATACAAATTTATTTTTAATTCTTGGATCTCATTCTGCTCTACTGATTGATACTGGTTGCGGATTATTCCCTCTTAAACCAATTATCCGAGATATAATTATAGACAAAACGCTATTAGTAATTAATACCCATTCTCATTTTGACCATATTGGCGGAAATTGTGAATTTGATGAAATTTTTATTCATAATGAAGAATTGAAATCAATATCCACGCCAACGGATATCTCTTTTTTACAAGAGTCTCCTAAAGAAATTACCAAGAGATATAAAAGTAGAAAGTATACTATTCAACCTGCTAATAAAATTAAATCGATAAAAGATATGGAAATCATAGAGCTAGGGGGGATAACTGTTAAAATTATTCATACGCCAGGCCATTCAAGAGGCTCGATCTCTTTGTTAACTAATACAAATGAACTTTTTTCTGGTGATACTGTTCATTATGGTGCTATGTACATTTCTAAAGTAAATTTCCCTTCGCATCTAGCGAGTATCTCAAGGTTATTAACACTTTTTCAAGAAAATAAAAACATTGAGATTTATCCTTCGCATGAAGAATATGCTGTTGGTAAAGATTTATTAATCGATCTCAGTAATGGGATACATAATATTGAAAATATCTGGGAATCAAAAGAATGGGATGATTTCATAGAAGCCTGGTTATTATCTGATGAAAATTTTAAATATTTGGTGTTTTGAATTTCTGATAATCAGATACATTGACTATATCCTTTTGGGATTTTTATACTATTTTATAATCCAAATTATCAATTACCCTATTTTTTTCATATTAGAACCTTGGCAATTCTTTTTTTGTTTAATTTCTTCCTAGATTAACGCTTTTAGATACTAAATACGGTAAAATTAAATAATAAATGGTAATTACCAATCATGTTAACAGAAGCTAGAGATAGTGAGAATCAATGAATAAAAAATATTTCGATGCAAACAAAGAACTCTGGGATGAGTTTGCCAAGATACATTATGAAACAGAAAGTGAAAGCTATAGTGTTAAATCCTTCTTAGAAGGGCAATCAACTCTGAAATCCTATGAATTGAGAGAAATGGGCAACGTTAAAGGTAAATCATTATTGCATCTCCAATGCCATTTCGGTCTTGATACACTTTCTTGGGCTAGGGAAGGAGCAATAGTTACAGGAATTGATATTTCCAGTGAAGGAATTCGATTAGCAAAATTACTGGCAAAACGAGCTAAACTGGAAGCTCAATTTATTGAATCGAATCTCTATGATTCGCCTAAGGTTCTATTTAAGAAATTTGATATTGTATATACTTCAATAGGAGTTCTCTGTTGGCTAAATGATCTGAAAGAATGGGGGGCAATCATTTCTCACTTCTTAAAACCAGGTGGCTTCTTTTACATAGCTGAGATTCATCCATTTTCAATGGTTTTCGATAATGAAACCAAAAATATCAAAGACCTTCAAGTTTATTACAATTACTTCAATGCTCCAAAACCAATGGAATTTACTGCAGACGGATCATATGCTTCAGGTGGAACTAAAATTAAACCAAAGAAAGAATATGAATGGGCTCACAGCATGTCAGATGTAATAAATTCGCTAATTGAATCTGGTTTGAGAATTGAATTTCTAAATGAATATCCTTTCACTGTTTGGAAGCAATTCCCGTTTGCAGAACGAGGTTCCGATGGATTTTGCCGATTAAAGAATCAAAAAGCTGAGATTCCTCTTTTATTCACACTAAAAGCTACAAAATAATCTATACATAGAGAACTAAATTCGTTTCTAAAATAATTATGGCTTAGTTTTGCTTTTTCTAATTAACACTACGGTTAGAATTCCAATTAAGCCAAAAATTAGGTATAAATCATATCCAAATATCCCGTTACTTGTAGATTCTCTCAAAGTAAATATATAATTTGTTATTCTAAAACCGAATGTTATTCCTCGGTAGAATGACCAAAGGTATGTCTCCACCTTACCATTCGTGTTTGCTACATAAGTTTTATTTTCAACCAAACTTATTGAAGCCGCAACGATATGATCAGGTGTTACAGATAGATATTAACATCACTAACAACAAAGGCTCCAGAACCAAGTGTGTTATCGAAGAAATCTAAAAATATCATGGAATCGGATGTAAAAAAATTATTTTTATCAACAAAACGAGTATTGGAAGAAATTTCAAGCCATCTAACCCACTGACTAGCTAAATCCCGAAATTGGATTAATTTAATATCGATATTCTCGTAAATCACATCATCTAATTTGAGTCTAATATTCCTATATAGCTCCGTATTGGATTTCTCTGTATAGTTAACAAGAAATGAGACTTTAACATCACTCATCATTAACACCATTGATGGTGGCATTCCGGGGAAATTAATATCCATTATAGTAGGGACAAGTGTTATGTAACCACTATTATTGTAGATGTTAAATGTATTTGATTCTGCTCGAGAATTGTCCATTAGTGTTAATGAATTTGTTAAGTCATATTCAATTACCGTTCCGATATGAGGGAACCATTGAGTACTCGCAGCATGTAGTGGAACAATCAGATTAATGCTAAATAATCCCAATAGTAAAAATAGAAATATAAGGTTTCTTTTCTTCATAATTTATCAATTATTTAATACAAAAATTAAGTTTTCTTATGTAACTCAAATATATATAATTTTCGCTTGAATAAATCAAATTAATCAAACAATTAAATGAGGAGAAATTATTTACATCCATGAATAAGAGGAATAAGATACTTTCAATTGTTTTTATAGCAACAATTTCGACATTAATTGGTATTTCTACAAGTTTTGATATTTTACATTCTAAAAATCGCATTATTCTTGCGACTACGACTTCTACATATGATTCAGGGTTGTTGGATTATATACTTCCTCCATTTGAAGAAAAATCAGGAATATCAGTTGATATTCTCTCAGTAGGTACTGGTCATGCATTAGAAGCGGGTAGGAGGGGCGATGTAGATGTTTTACTAGTTCATTCGAGAACAAGGGAGGATGAATTCGTCTCAAAGGGATATGGTATTCATCGCGCTTGTATTATGTATAATGATTTTATCATCATCGGTCCATCAAATGATCCAGCTAGTATACAAGGTGAAAATGTATCAGTAGCTCTGATGAATCTGAAAAACGCTGGAGAATTAGGTTTAATAAAGTTCTATTCGAGAGGAGATGGTTCCGGTACTCATTCAAAAGAGTTGAGTTTATGGGGCTTAATCAACTATTCTCCAAATTCTGGGATTGGTGGTTGGTATTATGAAACGGGAGCAGGAATGGGAAACACTCTGATCGTCGCTAATGAGAATAAGGGTTATACATTGATAGACAGAGGTACATGGTTGTCTACAAAAGATTCTGTTAGTTTTATTCTTTTAGTTGAGGGGGAAGAAATTTTACTCAATCCATATGGTGCAATTTTAGTGAATCCAGAAATTAATCTTTCTGTTAAATATGATTTAGCATTGGAGTTTGTAGCATTTCTTACATCAAAAGAAGGTCAAGAGTTAATTGGCTCTTACAAATTAAACAATGAAACATTATTTTTCCCAAGCTTTGGTCATGGTAATGAAACTTATGGATGTTCTACAACAGATACCGAGATTGAGTTTTGGAGAGAGTATAACGGAAATTATATTGGGTAATTAATCTTAGTGGAAGGTTTTAATAGGAACAAGAATTGGTGAAAAAATTAAAGTGGTAAACGAGTTTATTGATGGGATAATAGAAGCTTTTGGATTACTTTTTTCCCTCGATCCTGAGGTATGGGGGATAGTCTTGCTTTCATTACGAGTTTCAGGAAGCTCCATATTTGTTGCTACATTAATTTCTTTGCCATTAGGATCCTACTTAGCCTTACGTGAATTTCGTGGAAAAAAAACTTTGACAAATTTTATTAACACATTTATGGGGTTCCCTCCGGTTGTTATGGGTTTGTTAGTTTTCTTATTATTATCAAAAAGTGGTCCATTAGGAAGTTTAGGTTTATTATATTCTCCTACTGCTATGATAGTCGCCCAACTTTTCCTTGCTATCCCAATAATAGTCGGCACTTCTAAAGCTGCAATTGAGAGTATCAATCCTGATTTAAAAGAGACAATACTACATCTCGGGGCAAATGAAAGGCAATTATGGTGGGAGTTAATTAAAGAATCAAAAAAGTCAATAATTGCTGGAGTTTTAGTCGCCTTTGGTCAAGCAATTTCTGAAGTAGGAGCTGTAATGATTGTGGGAGGAAACATCCGTTGGAATACTCGCACTTTCACAACGTCAATAGTGCTCCAAACCAGAATGGGTGAATTTGGAATGGCAATGGCTTTAGGGTTGATTTTAATTATAATAACATTCTTATTGAATTATATATTGACACATTTACAAATGAGGGATAAATAAATTGAATTTACTTGAAGTTCAGAATATTTCAAAAGATTTTTTCAAAAATGATGATTCTATTCAGAATGTCCTATCAGATATCAGTTTCACCGTTAAGAAAGGAGAGTGTTTTACCATAATTGGGCCAAATGGGAGTGGTAAAACAACATTGTTAAGAATTTTAGGGTTAGTCGAGGACCCTACAGACGGTAAAATACTTTACCTTGGGAAGGAAATGACCAATTTATCAAAGAAAGAAAAAACGAAGTTTAGAAGAAGAATATCCTTTGTGAGACAGAAACCCGTCGTTATGAATTCCTCAGTAGAAAAAAATATTGCTTATGGATTGAAAGTTCGTGGCGTGGAAGAACGAGAAATCCAACAGAAGACAAAAGACATAATAGAGATTGTTAGGTTAACAGGTTTAGAAAAGAAGAAAGCAAGATCTCTCTCAGGAGGAGAAATGCAACGAGTTGCGATTGCTATGAATTTTATAATAGATCCCGAAATCTATTTGCTTGATGAAGTTTCAGCAAACTTAGACCCTAAAAATATTACATTATTAGAAGAATTTATCACTTCTATAAAAGAAGATAAGCAAAAAACAATAATTATGAGCACCCATGACAGAATGGAAGC
>LAZR01002208.1_pt1 | contig 11515 bp, 12 predicted proteins | sample 329461 | NCBI WGS metagenome assembly LAZR01 (sample SAMN03002196, study PRJNA259156) | marine sediment metagenome | biome: sea floor; feature: Hydrothermal impacted sediments; material: marine sediment; isolation source: Loki non-amplified sample from Loki's castle hydrothermal vent sediment ...
TTATCTAATTTGTAATGGTTTGCTGCCATTGCAGCTTCCCAAATAACTCCTTCATTTAATTCTCCATCTCCTAATAAGACATATATTTTTTTATCACTATTATTTAATCTTGCTGCTAAAGCACATCCAACCCCAATTGACAACCCCATACCTAAGGATCCAGTAGAAATTTCAATACCTAATTGTGGATTTTTAATAGGATGCCCTTGTAAACTAGAACCAAATTCTCTTAATGTAAATAATTTTTTCCTGGTTAGGAACCCTATTTTAGATAAGACAGCATAATATGCAGGTGCTGCATGTCCCTTACTTAAAATAAAGATATCCCTTTTTTTCCATAGAGGATCTTTATGATTAATCCTCATGATCTTGTGATAAAGAAGATATATTATTCCAGCGCAAGAAAGAGATCCCCCAGGATGGCCTGATTGAGCTGTATAAATCATTTTTAATATATCTTTTTTAATATCAAGAATATCGAGTGAGATTTGCTGCTCATTCTGTTTCGTTATATCCATTCTCAACCACCTACTGTAAGTTATTGCCTATCTAATTTAGCCACTAAATAATTCCTGAATTTTTTTGAATCATAAAATTCAACTGGAGGGAGTACCGCCGTGAAAGCTGCTGCGAGAAGTGCTAATTTCACACACTCAAACACTGTTAATCTCGAAGCAAATGATAGACCTAAGACAGCCATAACTACACTGCCAACGGCTACATAACTTCTTACTGGTCGTTCTAAAGTTGGCTCAAGTTTTTTGACTGCTTCAAATTCTTTTGAAAAGAGATAAGAATCAGATTCTAAATAATTTAATATAAGATTTTTGCATTTGGAGGAGTTTAAGATTCTTTTTCCAGCAATTGTTATACTTGTTTCGTTATAACAATCAATTGAAAAAGTATCTAACGCCTTTTGAAGATTCATCTTAATCAATTCTACATTTTCATAAAGATAATAATTAGTTTTAGTTGGGCGAACTATTACAGGTATCTGTTTTAAATTATCTTTCAGATAAATCATTAACTTTCGAATAAAAAGATCATCGAATAAACCTCCTAATCCATAATCTAAAATTACTATCGAATCGATATTTGAAGATTTATTTCTAATAATCTCATCAAACTTCTCTTTTAAATTACTAGATATATTACCATTATAGTCTGTCTCTAAACGTAGGAGGTGTTGATTCATTGCTTTTATTCGTGTTATTTGAGGGGTTCTTACTTTTTCATCAATGAGAATTCCTGACGAATCAATTTTTAATTCATTTACTTTTTTCAGGAAGTATTCTCCCTCAAAATCATTCCCAATAATGGTACATATTTCGGGAATTCCCCCCAAAGACTGTATGAACTGCAAAACTAATCCCGTTGCTCCTATATAAATGCTACTATTTTCTATTTTAACATTAGGAACAGGAGCATCAGGAGAAATCCTATCTGCATAGCCGAAAATGTATTTATCTATTAATGCATCCCCTATTAGTAATACTTTTTTATTATTCCAACTTGAGATTTTATCAACAAGAGACATTTTAGTAACTTATTTTTTTAATTTATTTTGCAATTTCTCCCAATCTTTAAGAAAAGCCTCTAGACCTAAATCGGTATTTGGGTGTTTAAACATTTTTTCAAGCACAGAAAAAGGGATTGTTGCGATATGTGCTCCAATCTTTGCTGCTTCAATAATATGTCTAGAATTTCTTACAGAAGCCACTATTAATTCGGATTTAAAGTCATAGGCACGAATGATTTCCATTGATTCCTTGAGCATATAAATTTCATCTTGCCCGTTATCCATTAATCTCCCTATAAAAGGGCTAATAAAAGAGGCACCAGCTTTAGCAGCTATTAAAACTTGATTTTGTGAAAAAACCAGAGTGACATTAGTTTTTATGCCCTCAGCTTCAAGGATTTTAACAGCTTTGATCCCATCTCTAGTGAAAGGAATCTTTATTACTATATTTAAGGCAATTTTTGCTAATTCACGAGCTTCTTTAACCATATCTTCTGAAGTTAATCCAATGACTTCTCCACTAACAGGACCTTCAACAATTCCACATATTTTTTTCAATTGTTCTATTGGTTCTACCCCCTCTTTTGCCAGGAGAGTCGGGTTTGTCGTTACTCCATCAATAATTCCAAGGTCCTGCATTTCCTTAATTTGTTTTAAATTAGCAGTATCTATAAAAAATTTCATACATTTTCACCAAATAATTATGATGAGTATAGTAATACTTGATTTTATATATGTTTAGCAAATTCATTTAAGTTTTTAAATATCAAGTCTGGTTTAATTGAACGAATTTTCTTCTGTTCTTCTTTTCCATAACCAGTTAAGACCAGTACTGTTTTGCATCTCGCTGCTAATCCCGTCTGAATATCATTTAGGGTATCACCAACCATAAATGAGTTATTTAAATTAATATTATACTTTTTTTTAGCTTTTAGGATCATCCCAGGATTTGGTTTTCTATAATCACAATAGCCCGTAAATTCGGGGTGGTGGGGGCAAAAATAAATATCAGTTAAAGTTACATCGTGTGCTTTTAAAATTGACTTCATTTTATTATGAATTATATTAAGAATTTCTTCTGTATAATATCCACGAGCAATACCTGCTTGATTTGTTATCACAATTAAAAGGAACTCTTTCTTGTTTAATATTTTTAAAGCTTCGATAGAACCCTCAATAATTTCAAAGTCATCTGGATTAGAGAGATATCCTACTTCAACATTAATTACGCCATCTCTATCTAAAAAAATGGCTTTATTTAACTTTTGTGTGTTCATAAGCATGCTTTAAAGATTGGATTATAAAATTTGGATCTTTTGCTTTTAATATCGCACTTGCACTGCTTAATATGTCTGAATTTATAAATTTAGCATTTTCGAGATTCACTCCACCATCAATATCTATAAGAAAGTCTAATTTATTTTTTTGTCTAAACGCGAGTAAAAAACTGATTTTATCAAGTACTTCTCTTATGAATTTCTGACCAGACCAACCAGGATGCACAGACATTATTAGAACCAAGTCAATTTTATTGAGGAACGGCAAGATTTCAGAGATCTGTGTATCAGGATTTAGTGCTATTCCTACTTTTTTATTTTTGTTCTTAACTTCCTCAATAATTCTCTCTATATCTCCTTCTGATTCAATATGAAATACAAAAATATCAATGAATTTAAAGATCTGCTCGAAATATTCTAGAGGGTTATTAACCATTAAGTGGGCAATAATAAGTTTTCTATATTTTTTTTTTAATACTCGAAAGACATTTAAATTTTTATTTAAATTGTTCACAAATAATCCATCCATAACGTCTATGTGAATGAAGTCGAATCCCTGTAATCCCTCAATTATTTTTGGACTAAAATTATTATTTGCATGAATAGATATTGCTACTTTCTTCATTTAATTTAATCTAAAGTATTTTAAATTTTACAAACATTTCAAAATTAATCAATTAAATAACTCTTTTTCTACTATATAACAAATTATATGCCCAACAGTTATGTGTCCCTCTTGGATTCGAGGAGTATCAGTAGAAGGCATCTTTAAACAATAATGTGTTAACTTTTCGATTAGATTTTCTTTTTGTCCAGTCATACCTACAGTTATGGCTCCTTTTTCTTTAGCTTTTTCTAATCCTTTCACTACATTGGGAGAATTACCAGAAGTGCTTATCCCTATTACAACATCTCCTTCCTCTACAAAAGCAGAAACTTGTCTCTCAAAAATTAAATCATAACCAAAATCATTAGCAGTGGCTGTTACTGAAGATGTATTAGTATTTAAAGCAAGAGAAGGAAGTGGATCGCGATCTTTATAAAATTTACCTACAAATTCAGCAGCGATATGTTGGGCATCTGCAGCACTACCTCCATTTCCAAACAGCACTACTTTTTTATTATTTCTATATGCTTTGATAATTTCTTCTGAAATTTGTTTTATTTGAGGAACTAGGTTCTTAATTCCTTCTTTTACCTTGATATTTTCATTTAAAATTTCAATTATTTCAGTTTCCATAAAAAATTCCCAAATTTTTTTATATTTAAATCAGTGTTAATTTATTTCCCATACTTCAAGTCCTTTTGGGTTGAAATGAAAGTTAATAACTTTACCTCCGATATTTTCTAATTCTTTAATTATTTCATATTTTTTACTTGGATCTGAAAATAATAATAGATGTCCTCCACCTCCAGCACCAAGCAATTTTCCCCCAAGAACACCAAATTTTCTTGAAGTTAAATAAAAATTTTCTATATTTTTATTGGATATCTTTGAACTTAAACTCTTCTTTGCTAACCATCCTTGATGTAAAAGTTCTCCAAAATTAATTAATCTGTTTAGATCGTTGGATTCTATTATCGACTTCATTGAATGTGCTACGGCTTTTAAATCTTGCATAGCGTCCATATATGATTTCTTTTCAAATTCATAACCCTTTAAAACTTCGTCTTGAATGTCAGAAGAAAAGTGAGAACCTCCAACATAACATAAAATTAAACGAAATTGTAATTCATTTAATGTCTCTTCTGTGGTTTTTATTGGTGTGACAGATACAGTTTTTGAAAATTCAATGAAATTAAATCCACCGTAAGCAGCAGCAAATTGATCTTGATAACCACCTTTTTGCCTTAATTCAATGCGTTCTATTTCATAAGCTTTTTGAGCAATTTCATGCTTTGAAAATCCTAGTTTATAATATCTATTAAGAGCACCTATAAGAGCAACTAATAAAGTAGATGATCCCCCCATTCCGGATCCAGCGGGGAGTTCTGAATAGATGATTATGTTAAATCCATCTTTAATGTTTAATACATTTATTATTCCTTTAAATAATTCAAAATTAGTTAAGTAATCATGGTCTCCAATATTAAATTCAAATTTTTCATTATGATTAATGTTAAAAATTACTATTTTCTTATCATGCCGAGGTTTTAGTGAGATATATACATGACGATCAATTGTAGTATTTATAACACACCCTCCATACTCCGTACAATAAGGAGCCATATCAGTCCCTCCACCTCCAAAACTTACACGGAATGGTGCTTTTGCTCGAATGATCATAGTAATTACTAATTTTAATATTTTATTTTAATATCACTTTTTTTCATATTATTTCATTAAAAAATTTGTTTATATTGTGATGTCTTATTTTCTTAATAACATTCTTTAATTTAGATAAAATCTTATGAACTAATGAAAAATTAATCAACAATCTAAACATATTATGTCAAAAAAAGTTTTAATTACTGGTGGAGCAGGCTTTATTGGTTCGCATTTAGTTGACAAATTAGTAAACGAAAAAGATTATGATGTCACAGTTTTAGATTTATTAGAGGAACAAGTACATGGAAACACAGATAAACCACCAGAATATTTAAATAAAAAAGCTAAGTTTTTAAAAGGTTCTGTAACAAACTATGGAAATTTGGAAGAACTGGTTGGAGAAAATGATATAATTTTTCATATGGCGGCCATGGTCGGTGTTGGTCAATCAATGTATCAAATTAAAAAATATGTTGATAACAATATTTTAGGAGTAGCAAATTTACTTGACATATTAGTTAATAAGGATCATAGTGTTGAAAAAATGGTTATAGCTTCTTCTAATACAGTCTATGGAGAAGGAAGATCTAGATGTGGGAACTGTGGAATTTTTTACCCGAACCTTAGATCGCAGCAACAATTAGAAATGAAGAATTGGGAAATAACTTGCCCTTCTTGTGGACAAAAAAGTGAATCAATATTAACGGATGAAAAATCACCTTTTAATTCTAGTTCTATCTATGCTCTTTCGAAACAAGTCCAAGAAGAAATGGCTTTGATGGTAGGAAGCACTTACGGAATAAATACTACAATATTAAGGTTTTTTTTAGTTTATGGTTCAAGACAAGCTCTTTCAAATCCGTATACAGGCGTTTGCTCAATTTTTATTTCTAGATTATTGCAGGGAAAATCTCCAATTATTTTTGAAGATGGAAATCAATCGAGAGATTTCGTTAATGTGTATGATGTTTGTAAAGCACTTCTTCTCTCAATTAACAAAAAGGAGGCAGATGGGGAGATTTTTAATGTTGGGTCAGGTATACCAATTACAATAAATGAAGTAGCAGAGAGAATTATTGAAAAAATTAACCCAAATCTTAAACCTAACTATAATCAGCAATATAGAGTTGGGGATATTAGACATTGTATTGCGGATATTTCTAAAATTAAGAATAAATTAGGTTATGAGCCAACGGTAACTTTTAAAAATGGTATCGATGAATTAATGAAATGGATAAAAACACAAAAAGATTGTATTCAAAAACACTCTCATAACGCTATAGAAGAATTAAGAGAAAAAGACTTATTAAAATAAGTGTGATTAACATTAAAAGGTTAAATTTAGAATGGAGAATATACTTATAACCGGAGCAAATGGTTTTTTAGGCTCCCATTTAACTGATCATTGCATTGAAAAAGGCTATAATGTTTTTGCTTTGGATCGACCTCATCAATCTTGGAGAAATCTAAGTCATTATACTAAAGGACAAGAAAAATTTGCCCCAAAAGAAAAATTAAAAGCATTTGAGGAAAAAATTCAAATTCCAACAACAACCAAGAAATTAACTATTCTTGAATGTGATTTAAAAAATGCAAAATTACTTGAAAAAATAATTCAGAGTGTAAAACCGAAATTTATATTTCATTTTGGAGCCCAACCACTAGTCATACCTTCATGGGAAGACCCTGTAAATACAATAGAAACGAATGTCATAGGGACTTTAAATCTTTTTGAGCCAATAAAAAAAAATAAAATCAAAACAAGAGTAATTCTTGCTTGTACTAGTGCCGAATACGGTACTACAACATCCTTACAACGCCCATTAAAGGAAACAGATCCTTTACTTGCAATTCATCCATATGGAATTAGCAAGATTGCAACAGAACTCCTTGCACGACAATATTATATTAATTTTGGAATTGAGATTGTTAATTTAAGGTTTTTTAATCAAACAGGACCTCGAAAAATAGGGGATGCATGTGCGGATTTTGTAAGGAAAATCGCAAAAATTGAGCTTAACTTATCAAAACCGATAATCGAGGTAGGAAACCTAAACTCATTTAGAGATATTACGGAAATCAAAGATTCAGCTAGGGCAATATGGTTAGCAGCGATTAAAGGAAAACCAGGAGAATCATACAACGTTTGTTCTGGTAAGAAAATTCAAATTCGGGAAATTTTAAATATAGTTTTAAGCTTTTCATCAAAAAAAATTGAAATTAAAGAGAATATATCTCAAAAATTAAGAAAAACAGATGAAGATACTATTGTCGGTGATAATTCAAAAATAAAAAAAGACTTAGGATGGGATGCAACAATCCCAATTGAAGATACTCTAAAAAATATGTATAATTATTGGTTAATTTATTACTCTAAAAAAGGGAATAAACAATCCGGTGATTAATGTAGTTTGAAAAATCCTTTAATGAGGTATTATAAAGTAGTATTGTATTAATTCAATTATAATTAGTAAAAGGGTTGAATTTCTTCCAAGAAAATTAAGTTATATGAAGATATTAACAGAAAAATAGATTATCAATTTAAAATTTTATTTTTCATTCTTTTATATTATTTTTCTTTAGTATTAGGGATTTTAAGGGGATTTCTTATAGGTGGTGCATTTTAATTATGCATCATTAGTTATCATTAAATATAACTTCACATTATTAATATTTAATACAAACTATTAAATCAAATTATTATTATGTCAGAAGAACCACATAAGGTAGAGTATACGACAGTATCAATTCCAAAACCACTTGCAGATAAGGTTAAAGAAAGAATGAAAGGAACGGGTTTTTCTAGCGTGTCAAGTTATGTCACGTACGTATTGAGACAGGTATTATCATCTATTGAGGAAGATGAACACTCAAAACAAGCTTTTACCAAGGAAGAAGAAGATAAAGTTAAACAACGATTAAGAGATTTAGGTTATATTGATTAATCCGAAAAGATCCTAAAAAATTGAAATTATTATGATTGTACCTCATGGCGGTAGGTTAGTTAACAAGAATTTACCGAGGATTGAAAAGGAAAAAATTATTGAGCAAATTAAGGAATTTCCAACTCTTCAAATCAGGCCTGAAACTTTAAAAGTAGTTAAAAATATTGCTTTTGGTGTATTCAGTCCATTAGAGGGTTTCATGAACGAAAATAATTATAAGTATGTACTAGAACATATGTATTTGGAAGATAATGTTGCATGGCCTTTTCCAATTACTTTAGATGCTTCTAAAGAAGAAATTCAAAATCTAAAAGCAGATGATAAATTAATTTTAACAGATGTTTTAGGAACACCTATAGCACTAATGAACATTGGTGATATTTATAGTTATGATCAAAAAGAATATGCTGAAAAGACTTATGGAACACTAGATAAAAAACACCCAGGCGTTCAATCAGTGTATAATTACAAAGAAAAACTAATTGGTGGAGAGATTTTCTTAATTAATGAACCAAAACCAGTATTCCGAAATTTAGATCTTAAACCTGTAGAAACGAGAGTACTATTTAAAGAGAGAAGATGGGATAAAGTTGTAGCATTCCAGACAAGAAATCCACCTCATTTAGGTCATGAATATGTTCAGAAAGCTGGATTAACGTATGTAGATGGACTTTTTATTAATCCTGTTATTGGGAAAAAAAAAATTGGTGATTTTTTAGATGAAGTAATAATAAAAACTTATCAATCTCTAATTGAAAATTATTATCCTAAGGATCGAGTCGTTTTAAGCACGTTTGAAACAGAAATGAGATATGCAGGGCCAAAGGAAGCTATTTTCCATGCTATCGTCAGAAAAAACTTTGGGTGCGATTACATTATCATTGGGCGTGATCATGCAGGAGTGGGCAATTTTTATGGTCCGTATGATGCGCATAAGATATTCGAGTCCTTTCCTGATTTAGGAATAGAGCCTATCAAATTTAGATCATTTTCAAAGTGTGATATATGTGGTTCTATAGTAAATGACAAAATTTGTCCACACCCCCCAGATGTACAAAATTATTTTGCTGGTAGAGATATAAGATCTGCTTTGAAATTAGGAAAAAGTCCAAGCCCTGAAATTATGCGTCCCGAGGTTGCTAAAATTATTTTACAATATGAAAATCCTTTTGTAGTATGATGATAAAGAAAAAACTCTTGGTCATTGGGCTTGATTGTGCCACCCCACAAACTCTCTTTGAAGATTTTCTTAATGATTGCCCTAACATTAAAAAATTAGTTCAATATGGAATCTATGGAAAATTAAGAAGCTCTAATCCTCCGATTACAATTCCCGCTTGGATGGTGATGGCAACAGGTAAAAAAGCAGGGACATTAGGTCTATATGGCTTTAGACATCGTAAAGAAAATTCATACGATGATTTTTGGATTGCTAGTTCTTATTCTATAAAAGAAAAAAAGATTTGGGATATTTTAGGTGAACATGGTTTAAAATCTTGTATTTTAGGTATACCTCCAACTTACCCTGTTCAAAAGATAAATGGTTGCCTCGTTTCGGGTTTTATTACACCAGGTACTTCTTCTGAATATACTTTTCCTCCTACTCTAAAAGAAGAAATTAAAAAGTTTGTAGGGGATTATATTTTGGATGTTAATTTTAGGGTTGATGCTAAAGAAGATCTCTTAAAAGAAATATACGCTATGACCGAAATCCAATTTAGAACAATAAAATATTTAATGAAAACCAAAGAATGGGATTACTTTAATTTTGTCATCATTGGATTAGATAGATTTCACCATGCATTTTGGAAGTTTTATGATAAATCTCATCAATTATACGTACCAGGCAATAAATTTGAATTTGAGATGAGAAATTACTATAGATATTTAGATGAAAAAGTAGGGGAAATATTAGAAAACATTGATGAGAATACTCTAGTAATGGTTGTATCTGATCATGGCGCAAAATCAATGAAGGGTTTGATATGTGTCAACATGGCACTTGAAAAATTAGGATTATTAAACTTCAAAAAAAAACCTGAATTTGGCACTCTAATTAATGATGCTGAAGTTGATTGGAGTAAAACCTACGCATGGGGTTGGGGTGGTTATTACGCAAGGATTTTCTTAAATGTTGAGGGAAGAGAAGCAGGTGGAATAATAAAAAAAAAAGATTATGATGAAATAAGGGATCAAGTTGCTAATAAAATAAAAACGATAACAGATAATAAGGGTAATCCAATGAATACAAAGGTGTATAAACCTGAAGAATTATATCCTATAATCCGTGGGGATGCTCCAGATTTATTGGTATATTTTGATGATTTAAATTGGAGATCAGCAGGAACTGTAGGATACGAATCGATGTACTTAATGGAAAATGATATAGGACCTGATGATGCGGTCCACGACTACCATGGAATATTCATAATTTACGACCCAAAAAAGAAAATAGGTAAGGATTTAGGAACAAGAAGCATACTTGATATTGCTCCTACATCTTTAAAACTTTTGGGGATAAAAATTCCTAATGATATGGAAGGTAATAATATAGAATTTTAAAAAATTTTTGTGAAAAGAAATGGAGCATAAAGGTTTTACATTGTGGTTTACAGGGCTTCCTTGTTCAGGGAAATCTGTTCTGGCAGATTCAGTAGCTGAGGAATTAAAAAAGAAAGGTATGAAAGTTGAACGCCTTGATGGAGACATTGTGAGGAAAAGTTTAACTAAAGATTTGGGCTTTTCTGAGGAAGATCGAAATAGGAACATTGAAAGAGTGACGTTTGTTGCTAAATTATTGACTCGCAATGGGGTAGCCGTCCTTGCATCCTTTGTTTCACCATATAACAAGATTAGAGATTATTCTCGTAAAGAAATTAGAGATTACATTCTTGTTTATGTAAAGTGTTCTCTTGAAGAATGTGAAAACCGTGATGTGAAAGGAATGTATACCAAAGCTAGAGCTGGGGAAATAAAAGACTTTACCGGAATCAATCACCCTTTTGAAGAACCAAATACGGCAGACGTTATTGTTGAAACTGATAAACAGACAATAGAGGAGAGTAAAAATATTGTTTTAAAGGCTTTAGTGGATTTAGGTTTTATATTCTAAGTTTTTCTTTTGAAATTCGGGATTTTAATCAGTTCTTAAAAAATTAAAATCAATATTATTTATCCTATCCATCTTTAAGACGGAATTACAATAAGGACATTTAATCTCGGCTTTATTTTTGAGCTTTAAGATAATATTATCCTTTAATGATGCTGAACAATTTTTGTTAGCGCATAAATTTAATCTTTTAAAAGTTCCTTCTGCTTCTTTTGAAAAATGCCCTAGAGTCAGCTCAAATTTTAAAGCACTTACCTTATCGGCTATGATATCTTTATTCTGCTCTATATACCCCTTTAAATATTCTTGACTTGCTCTTATAGATAACTTAATACCTTCCCCTACTTTGAATTTATCTTTTTTTCGAGAAAATTGAATAGTTCTTATTAGATCATT
>LAZR01002209.1_pt1 | contig 11506 bp, 9 predicted proteins | sample 329461 | NCBI WGS metagenome assembly LAZR01 (sample SAMN03002196, study PRJNA259156) | marine sediment metagenome | biome: sea floor; feature: Hydrothermal impacted sediments; material: marine sediment; isolation source: Loki non-amplified sample from Loki's castle hydrothermal vent sediment ...
CGCATGCTGCGCAAGCTCGGTTTTACGGGCTATATCGTGGCACATACCATGTACGCCGACGAGGCAGACCGCATTCACGATGCGGGTGCCGATGACGCCTACCTGACCATGAGCGAGACGGGTGTAGCTCTGGCAAGCCACCTGCTAGAGCGGGTGCCCCCTGCGCCGCCGCTGCCACCCGGAGAGGCAAGTTAAACCGGAAAGCGCAATAAGCCGGGGTTAATTCCCGCCGGGCAAGGCACAGGTTCGAAACCCCGTATAGACATCGTTTCGTTCGGGCAGATAAGCCTGGCGGTAGGTGCCACGAATCAGACTGGATGACGTAGCGCAACTGCCTCCGCGGCTGACCTTGTGATCCCCGAACTGCAACACCGACATGAACGGATACATGTCTGTGCAAAACCCGTCATAGGGGAAGAACTGACTGGTGGTCCATTCCCAAACCGTACCGATCATTTGCCGACAGCCAAAAGGGCTATCCCCTGCGGGATAATCAGACACGGGGTTCTGCGCCATACCGCTTGCGTTCATGTCCGCATGAACAGGCTCTGGCGGCTCGTTGCCCCAGGGATACCTGTGGAACGGTTCGCCCTGCCGGTTACCAAGCGCCGCTATCTCCCACTCCTGTTCGGTAGGCAGCCGCCGCCCCGCCCAGTGGCAGTATGCTTCGGCCTCCCAGTAACTGACGTGAGTAACGGGTGCCGCCGGGTTCAACCGTTGCCACTGGTCAAACAACCTTTCCTGCCATTGGTCATTGTGCCAGCGCCAGTACAGCGGATGCCGGGGCGTTGTCAGTGCAGGTTCCACGTTCCCGTGCACCAGCGTCGTGTCAGATTCTGTTCTCAGCCATTTCTGACCGCCAAACGACCACAACTCAGGTTTTTGATAGCCTCCATCCTCTACAAAAGCCATGAACTCGTGATTGCTGACCAGGCACCGGGAAATCGCAAACTCATTCAGGTCGACCGCATGACGAGGCTTTTCGCTGTCGAACGCGAAATCCACCGTTGAGGACTGCGAGGAGTGAGCTGGCATGCCCATCAGCCAGGTACCCGCTGGTATAACGGCGTCGCGCTTTAAAGACTCCTTCGAGGGTTCAACCGGGGCAGGACGTTCGAAGTTCGCTCCCGGAGGCGGTGCGTAACCCACTGTCTGGCGGCACCACACCAGCGATTCTATGTGCATGTTCTGATGAAAAATGGCGTAGCGACAAAGATACACTTCCTGATCAGTCAGCGGTTTGCGCTCAATACGCTTCGCCATTTTATCGTAAACGTGGTCAAAATAAGCCAGCGTCTTTTCAAGCCCGGGAAACAGGTCACGACGCCAGCGATCCTTGTGGTCGATGTGGAAGGAGTCCCACAGATCGTCCATAGATGGGTCAAAACTGGCGTCCCCATCCAGAAGATTGAACACAAACACTTCGTAGAAAAAGGCAGCGTGCCCCATTTCCCAAAGCGGCGGGTTCACACCCGGATGATAAGGAACATCAAGCTGTGAATCCGCCAGCGATGTAATGAGCTCGCGGGTTCGCTTCCGCGTCAGGGCCAACCCCGCCAGAATTTCTGCCTGCTGTGTTTGCTCCGGTTCCATCATTGCTCCTTAAAGCGGGGAATCAACATAGTTTATCAGGTCCAGACCAGCATGATGACGGGCACTGCGACAACCGTAACAACCACGGTTAACGGCAAACCCAGACGCCAGTAGTCACCAAACTCGTATCCGCCTGGCTCCATCACCAACGCATTGGATTGATGCCCGATAGGCGTCATAAAGGCACAGGAAGCGCCAACCGCAACCGCCATCAACACCGCGTCCGGGGGTATATTCAGTTCGCTCGCCAAACTCAACGCGATAGGCGCCACCACAATCGCGGCCGCTGCATTGTTTACTACGTTGGACAGCAGCGTTGTGGCCACCAATATCATCACAAGTACCGATGCAACCGAAAGATCCTCACCCAACACCAGCATTTGTGAGGCGATCAGGCCGGCACCACCGGTGGTTTCCAATGCCTGACCCACGGGTATCATCGCCGCCAGCAAAACAATCACCGACCAGTCGATCGACTTGTAAGCCTCCGCTGCCGACATCAGCTTCACCAGCACCATTGCAACGGCCCCGGCCACCAGAGCGACGGGTGCCTGGAGCAAACCCGCCACAATGGCAGCAATGCTGGCCAGAAATATGCCGGAAGCCATCGCGGTGTTGCGCGGAGAACCCAACCGCAACCCACGCTCCGCCAGAGGGAGACACCCCAGTTCGGTCAGAGTGCCACTCAGAGAATCTTCAAAACCCTGTACCAGCAATATATCACCGGCATTGAATCGTATATCGCCCAAGCGCTGTTTAAGCCTGTACCCAAGACGCGCTACGGCAACAATATTGAGTTGATAACGCTCCCGCAGCTGCAGCCGGTTTGCCGTTTGTCCGACCAGTGACGATTCCGGCGCAATCACAGCCTCCACCAGATGTAGTTCGCCTTTGTCTAAAGGAACAGACGCCTGCTGTTCTTCTTCGATGGGCTGGTCACTCACATCATCTGTTTCTTCGTTGGGGCCTGTTGCCTGATGCGCAAGTTCAAGCCCGGTATTATCGAGGAACGCCTGCAAGCTGGTAGTGTCTGCCTCAACCAACAGCACGTCCCCGACTTGCAACACTTTATAGGTGGAGGGCGCAGTCTGTCGTTGCTCTCCCCGGATCAGCGCAAGCACGACAACGTCGGGCTCGTCTCCGGCGCCGGTCAGCAGGCTGTGCAGCGTTGAGCCCGCGTGGGCCGACTCTTTGGGTACACGCAGTTCCGTCAAATACTCGCCAACACTGAACAACTTGGCCTGGGAGGAGCTCTCCTCACGCCGGGGAGTAAGGCGCCAGCCAACCAGGGTAATGAACGCAATGCCTGCAAGCGTGATAGCCACGCCAACCGGAGCAAAATCGAATAGCCCGAAAGTGCCGCCTTCACGGTAGGAGGCGATGATGATATTGGGCGGAGTGCCTATCAAGGTCATGGTGCCGCCCAGCAGCGACCCGAACGCCAGAGGCATCAACAGCAACGAAGGCGAACGCCCGGCTTCCCGGGACATCCAGATCGCCACCGGCATCAGCAGCGCAAGCGCGCCCACGTTATTGATAAAGCCCGAACAAAGCGCCACCACACTGGTCAGCGTCAGCACCTGAAGTGTCGGGCGGTGGCCGATCTTGCCCAGCAAGCGCGCAATGTTATCCACCACCCCGCCATTCACCAGGCCCTGGCTGATCACCAGCACGGCTGCCACGGTAATCACGGCGGGGTGGCCAAAGCCCGCAAACAGCTTCTCTGTTGGCACCAGCCCGGTAATGGCAACCGCGAGCAATGCCAACATGGCCACCACATCAAAGCGCAGGCGATTCCACACAAACATGACGAGGGTGAATCCGAGCACCGCAAATACAATGCCCTGCTCGATGGTCAAAGGCGATCTCCTGAAACGTAATGGATAGCACAATATAACAAAGCCAGAATAAAGTAGTGCAAGGGCGCACTCCCAAAAGCATACAAAGCCCCTGCAAGCGTCAGCCGCCTTTACAGTTCTATTCCGCTCAGGGCCCCCGTAATTTGCAACCGCCTGTATAGCCGTCTCTATCTATCTTCTGGCACACAACCTGCTCATAAAAAGAAAGACAACAATAATGCAGTAATCAAAGCTGTCTAAAGCAGTCAAAGCGGGCCAAACAGGGCAGTGGCCGAATTCCTCGTCCTCCCGGTTAACGAACGCAACCCTGAACGGCCAGCAGTCCCATTTTCCCGGCACCATCTCTGTGGAGGTTTGCCATGACGGAAAAGAGACCGCTTGTTTGGTTGTCAGCGGCAAACAGTAACACCGGCATTCGTAAGGAACTGGAAACAAACTGGAATCTGATTGATTTCGATCTTGGTGGTCCGGTCCCCCTTTTTGCGGCTGTTCCGGATGGAGCCAGCATTGGTGTGCTGGAATTCCCGAATCTATCGGGGGAGACCATGCCCTGGCCGGAAAGCTGGATCGATGCACTTGGCCTGACATACTGGGTAGCGATCGCTCCCCAGCGGCCCGTGAGCGGAACGCACACCGCAAAACTCATCGTACGCTACTGTTCCGATTTTCATACATTGCCCGTGGATTACAAGCGCATCAATACCGTGCTCGGACACTTGTGGGGCATGGCATCAATCCTGGAGCCAGAGAATAATCTTGCGCATCAGGATTATCAGGACCTGGCATTGGAAGGAGACTCCCAATCCATTCGCGATGTCCGCAACCTGCTTCGCCGTTTCGCCGGTACGCCAGAGCCGGTGCTCATCACCGGAGAAAATGGCACCGGTAAAGAAGCGGCTGCACGGTTCGTTCACACAAACTCGACCCGAGCTAATGGCTCCCTGATTTTCGTTAACTGTGCGGCCCTGCCCGTCACACTCACCCAGAGTGAACTGTTCGGCTATGAAAAGGGCGCCTTTACCAACGCGGTAAGCTCGCGGCAGGGAAAACTTGAGCAAGCGAATGGCGGGTCACTGGTATTTTCCGGCATTAATGAGCTAAAGCTTGAGCAACAGTCCTCCATCCTGCGGTTTCTTCAAGACGGCGAGATTGAGCGGGTCGGAGGCAACACCCGGATACCGGTTGACGGCCGAATCATTTCAATTACCAGTCAGCCTTTACCCGATCTGGTCGCACTCGGCCGTTTCCGAAGTGATGTTTACTTCCGGCTTGGCACCCTTGAAGTGGAGCTCCCTCCTTTAAACAATCGGCGCGAGGACATACCGGCGATTGCCCACTCACTGCTTGAAACGTCCTCCCCTGAAGCGCAACAAAAACGACTGAGTAAAAGCGCGGTTCAGAGCCTGGTTAACCACTCATGGCCGGGCAACTTCCAGGAGTTGCAGAATCGTTTGCGACAGGGAATGTTGCTCAGCGACAGACCGATCATCGAAGCGTGTGATCTTGGGCTGAGCCCACCCCGGTCGGGCATTGACGCACCCTCCAATCTCAGCCTGAAAGAGTTCCGCGCCAGAGCAGATCGGCAGGCACTGTTATGCGGCCTCCGAATGGCAAACTACAACATGTCCGAGGCCGCAAGACTCCTGAAAATATCGCGGGTTTCATTGTACCGGCTCATGGAAAAGTATAACCCGGGCCCGCTTAGCCAAAGCACCCGACAGAGGCCTTACCGAAAGGGAGATTTGACATGAAGACCCAGACTCGCCTGCTACTCGCGATAAGCGCATGCATGATTCCTGCAACAAGCATTGCAAAGCCGGAATATACCGAGGTCAACAGCGCATCAACCCAGAATGCACAAACTCAGGAGAAAGCCTCAGACATTGCCTCAATCAGTTTTGATCGGGGCATTGTTACCCAGCCGGGAAGGTTCACCATTGAGCCCTCTTTTTCGTATGCCCACAGCAGCGCAACACAGGTTGCGGTGGAGGGCTACACCGTGATTCCCGCCCTGCTGATAGGCCTGATCAATATTTCAGAAGTTCAGCGGGATATTTTTGTCGGAGCCCTGTCGCTCAAATATGGTTTTACCAGCCGGTTTGAGGCAGCCGTGCGGGCGCCCTACCTGAGCATTCAGGAAGATCTTCGGGAACGACAGGCATTTCAAGGAACCCCTGTGGATACACTCCGGGAGTCTTCAGGGAACGGCCTGGGAGACGCAGAGTTGTCTTTTCGCTACCAACTGAACGATGGCATTGAGGGTTGGCCCTATGTGATTGGCTCCTTTCGGGTAAAAGCCCCTACCGGGAATAGCCCCTACGACGTTGATCAACAGGTGATTAACGACAGCCAAGGCAATCCCATCGGCATTGAGCTCAAAGAACGCCCGACAGGCTCCGGATTCTGGTCCTTTGAACCGGGAGTCTCCTTCATCTATCCCTCGGATCCGGCGGTCCTCTATGGCAACCTGAGCTACGTTTATACCCTGAGAGACGAAAAAGGCTTTGAGAACGGCAATACCGTTGATCCTGGCGATGTGATTCGATTCGGTTTTGGTATGGGTTTCGCATTCAATGAACGAACGTCATTCAGTCTTGGTTATGATCATTCGGTTATTCAAAAGACAACCTACGAGCGCGATATTGACCTGTTTGCCGCTAACTTTGACAGCATCCAGATAGGGTCGCTGGCGTTCGGGCTCTCACACCGGCTGACGCCCAGTACAACTCTGAGCCTGACCGTGAATGTCGGGGTAACCGAGAATGCTCCGAGCAGCGAGATCACACTGAAACTCCCCATCAGCCTGTAGATCACGGGCTGCATTTGCACGTAGAGGATCAACGACCGAGAAACTGAAGAATGGGGTCCCTCAGGTTATCCGGAATGCGGTAGCCCGCCCCCAGGTTGTTCAGTTCGATGTTCAGTTGTCGTGCGTTCTGGATGACGGTGCCGTTCAGGTCATTCTGAATCAGCGTCATCCATCTGCCACCGTCTGCAGCAGCTGAGACAAGAGCCCGCTCATTCTGCCCGGAGTTGATGATACTCAGCACCGTTTCCATCTGATGCGGCACGGCTTGTCCACTCACCATCTGATTAAGATTGGGGATTGTCAGCCGATTGACCGCCAGGGTTTCGCCATTCACCGACACTACCTGCTCCAACCCTATCGAAATCTCGAGATTATTAAGAGTGAAGCCGCCCCTCTGTGACGCCAACTCACCGTCGCTCATGGTCTGAGCCAGAAACGTTCCGTCGGCCGACGCAGGACTCGCTGTGCTTCCAAGTGCAAAGACCAAGCCCGTCATTACAAAGCGCTGCAGGCTAACCATTGCGTTACCACTCCCTTGTGGATGGCCAATAAGGCAGCGTATGGCCAAGTGATGGCCCTTCCTGGCCCTTGAACAGAGGTGCCCGGACAATCTGCGGCCACTTTCCATCTGTCAGGAACGTGCCTCGGCCCTGTTGGATATTGCTGCGGATAACAAAGGCGGTGCCGTTCCAATAGCCTTCAAATTCCGCTCTGGAATAGGCTTTAAGCCCGCGAGCCGGATCACCGACAAACACTTCTTTCTCACTGATGCCTTTGATGACAACAAAATGTCGGAAACCGTTCATATTCACAAGAACAATGACCGGCAGACGAACCTTGTCCCGCAAACCTTCCAGCGGCATGCGAAAGCCGTCAGCCTGATAACCTTCGGACTCCAGAAATCGTTTCATATCCAGCATGGAGAAGCCTTCCTGACGCACCTTTTCCGGATCTGCCAATGAAAACATTCCGGTGAAGACTTCCTGCTCGGTGACTGGGTGACCGTAATGGTAAGACAGTAGCGATGCGACGGCGGCCGAGCCGCAACTGAAGTCATACTGCTGCTGCATGATCGAGCTGAAGCGTTGCTCTTTGAAACTGCGAACTTCCAATTGAAGTCCGCCGCCCAGCCCCGGCAACACGACGGTACCGGCAAAAGCAGTGGACCAGAGCATCGCAGCGCCCGCTGTGAATATCACAAGCCTCCGCTTCACCATGGCCCACCTCCTGTCAGCGATTGATAAGAATGTTTACCTGAGTGCTGTCCTGAATCACCACCTGGTTACCCGTGTTCTGGATGACTGTGGCAATACCGCTCATATTCCCGAATGCTTGATCTGAAATCATGTTGTTGCCGGTCGTTGACGGGCCCGACAACGTATTCCCTCTGACCATCGCGTTCTGCTGATTGTCGTTGAGCTGCAACTGGAGCGGAACCCCCTGGCGCCCGCTGGATGCTTCCAACTGATCGGCACTCATCGGCGGCAGGTCCATCCATTCCTCGGCGGCCGCCCCGGCGGCCAGTCCCATGACAGCGAATAAACAGGCAGTCCTCAGGATCCCTCTGATGTGTTTAGCCATGACATGCCTCCTGGCAGGAGCCGGGCCACACCCGGAGGTGTAGGCCCGGCTTGCTCACTGGGTCCCGCCGCTGCCGCCACCTGCAGACAGGTTAGACATAACGCTTACGTTGGCCTGGGTAACACTTCCCACACCGGCGTTCTGGGCAAACGCACCGACACCGGTGAAGTTAGCCGAGCCTCCGGAAATCTCGTTGGAAGCACGGGCATCTGTGTAGGAACGCTTGCCTGAGGCGTCGCCATAGGTCACGTTGGTTCCACTGACGGTGCCACTGAGTTGCGCATCGTTCATGAAGACTTCCATTGAAAGGTTCAGATCGGTAGCGCTGTTGTCAGAGCTGTCGCTGTTGCCACTGTCAGCTGTATTGAACGAATCGTTCGTACTGTTATTTGAGCTGTCAGAGTTATCCGAGTTGTCGGAGTTGTCGGAATTATCGGAGTTATCCGAATTATCCGAATTATCGGAGTTGTCTGAATTGTCCGAGTTGTCATTGCCGCTATCGGCAACCTTGAACGCATCGTTCACGTTGGTGCTGCCATCCGAGTTATCGGAATTGTCGGAGTTGTCTGAATTATCAGAATTGTCTGAATTATCAGAGTTGTCCGAGCTGTCCGACATGTCGTTGCCGCTATCGGTAATCTTGAACGCATCGTTCAGGTTAGTGCTGCCATCCGAGTTATCCGAATTGTTGGAGCTGTCTGAATTATCAGAGTTGTCCGAGCTATCCGACATGTCGTTGCCGCTATCGGCAATCTTGAACGCATCGTTCAGATTGGTGCTGCCATCCGAGTTATCAGAATTGTTGGAGCTGTCTGAATTATCCGAGTTATCAGTATTGTCAGAGTTGTCCGAGTTATTCGACATATCGTTGCCACTGTCGGCAATTTTGAACGCGTCGTTCAGACCGGTGCTGTTATCGGAGTTGTCCGAATTATTGGAGTTGTCCGAATTATTAGAACTGTCAGCGTTGTTGGTGTTGTCAGTATTCGCGGAACTGTCATTGCCGGAATTGTTTGATGAACTGGAGGTGTTATCCGCATTGGTATTCGGGCTTCCATCCCCACCCTGGTCGTCGGCCAAAGCCGCGCCTGAGATACCCAACCCTACGGCAATAGCAATCGCTAGCATGCTTTTTTTAGTATTCATAACGTCAATTCCTTTGAGGTTGTTGGCTTATCGGGAATCCTGACCCAACTCACGGGCTTCGCAATCCATCAGGGCTCAGATCCACACCTGTAGAAGAGCGATTCTCGTGCCAACCTCGAAAGAAAAGTTACATGCATCTGATTTATCGCGATTTTTCTGATATTAAAAAGAAAGAGGAACGGGCGCTCATACCCGAACCTGTTTCATAACTGGAACACTGTTTTTAGCATGGCCCAGGGGTTTACGGAGTTTTTTCAGGATTTTCATGCAGATAACCAAAGAAACTCACTGTCGAATTCAGAGCGAGAGTTAAAGTCAGAGTTTAAGCCAGAGTTAGAGTCGATGACGACAGGCCCAAAGCACACACAAAAAAGCCCCGCCATTTTTTGGCAGGGCTTTTTTGACACCCGAGCAGGCCCGGGAGTCACCATTCGAACCGTTCCCTTAGAACTGATTCATGGTGTTGTCTCCACCACCGGCTTTCAGCGCAGCATCACCGGCAAAGAACTCCTTGTGGTCGTCACCGATGTTAGAACCCGCCATGTCCTGGTGCTTGACGGTGGCGATACCCTGACGGATTTCCTTGCGCTGCACACCGGCAACATAGGCCAGCATGCCTTCGTCACCGAAGTAGCCTTTGGCTAGATTGTCGGTAGACAAAGCCGCTGTATGGTATGTCGGCAAAGTGATCAAATGGTGGAACACACCGGCTTCGCGGGCAGCATCACGCTGGAAGTTGGCGGTCCATTCGTCAGCCAATTGGCCCAGCTCAGTGCTGTCGTACTCTTCGCTCATCAGCTTGGGACGATCGTAGGCAGATACGTCTTTGCCTTCTTCCTTCCAGGCGTCAAATACCTGCTGACGGAAGTTCAGGGTCCAGTTAAACGACGGGCTGTTGTTGTATACCAGCTTGGCATCGGGAACAACGGCCTTGATGCGGTTAACCATGGCAGCGATCTGACCAACGTGGGGCTTCTCGGTCTCGATCCACAGCATATCAGCGCCGTTCTGCAGGCTGGTGATACAGTCCAGAACAACACGGTCTTCACCAGAGCCTTCTTTGAACTGGAACAGGCCAGATGCCAAACGCTTGGGCTTAACCAGCTTGCCATCCTGTTTGATTACAATATCGCCGTTGTTGATGTCTTCCGCTTTGGCAATAACGTCGCCGTCGATAAAGCTGTTGTATTGGTCACCCAGATCACCCGGCTCACTGGTTACGGCGATTTTCTGGGTAAGACCTGCGCCCAGGGAGTCCGTGCGGGCAACGATGACACCATCGTCTACGCCCAACTCCAGGAACGCCAGACGCACAGCGTTGATCTTGGACAGGAAGTCAGCGTGCGGCACGGTTACCTTGCCATCCTGGTGACCACATTGCTTCTCATCGGATACCTGGTTCTCGATCTGGATACAGCAAGCACCGGCTTCGATCATCTGCTTGGCCAGCAGGTAAGTCGCCTCGGCATTACCAAAACCGGCGTCGATGTCCGCAATGATTGGCACAATGTGCGTTTCATGGTTGTCAATCTGTTTGATCAGCGCTTCGGCCTTGGCGTTATCGTCAGCACTTTCAGCGTCTTCCAGGGCGCGGAAAAGGTGGTTCAGTTCCCAGGAATCGGCTTGGCGCAGGAAGGTGTACAGCTCTTCAATCAGGCCCGAAACGGCTGTTTTCTCGTGCATGGACTGATCAGGCAACGGGCCGAACTCGGAACGCAAAGCCGCAACCATCCAGCCAGACAGGTACAGGTAACGACGTTTGGTGGTGCCAAAGTGCTTCTTGATGGACAGCATTTTCTGCTGGCCAATGAAGCCGTGCCAGCAGCCCAGAGACTGGGTGTACTGGGACGTATCTTTGTCGTAGTTCGCCATGTCTTCGCGCATGATCGTCGCGGTATACCTGGCGATATCCAGGCCGGTTTTAAACTTGTTCTGGGCACGCATACGAGCGGCATGCTTAGGGTTGATAGCGTGCCAGGTCGGGTTTTGCTTCAGGATGGAAGCAATGGCATCGATGTCTTTGGCGTAAGGCATGTTCGCGATCCTTTGTCTGTTAACAACGTGTTCTGATTATTTGGTTCCGGGCAAAACGTTCCGTAGTTTGCCTGCGTTGTCGAACACTCTATTAGCTCAAGATTTATAATTGAAATTTATATGATCTATTTTCAGCATTTTTTTCATGAATGGCTTATGCGACAAGTCTCACGACTGACATAGCACCACCAAACGGTCGCCGGGCTGTAACTCCAAACGCTGCCGGCGCGGCGGGTTTAACATCAGGTGCCGACCACGTGCGTCGGCTGTGGCGCGGAACACCCCAAGCGCAATCTCGCCTTCCACGGCCAGTATTTTCTCCAAAACGTGAAAGTCCGTGCTCGCCGGCAGCGGATAGTGATCGGGATCCCGGAATCCGATCTCGGCACCACCCACCGTAAACAACTCGTCCAATACCACTCGCAGTTCGCGTCGCAGCGCTACCTGAGCCAGAATATGGCTCAGGATCATAGGGCTTATGAGC
>LAZR01002210.1_pt1 | contig 11503 bp, 15 predicted proteins | sample 329461 | NCBI WGS metagenome assembly LAZR01 (sample SAMN03002196, study PRJNA259156) | marine sediment metagenome | biome: sea floor; feature: Hydrothermal impacted sediments; material: marine sediment; isolation source: Loki non-amplified sample from Loki's castle hydrothermal vent sediment ...
CAAGCCATACCGTCAAGATTTTATTACAAATCCAAAGGAGGAAGAAGATAAAATAATGTTGGATCATTTTTTTTATCTAAAATCATTATTAAGTAAAAAGAAATTATTCTTTGCGGGTCCAACATTAATTCCAGATGATCCATTCGGAGTTATAATCCTAGAAACAGAAACTGAAGAAGAAGCAAGGAAATTACTTGAAAATGATCCTTCTATTAAAGCAGGAATACAGAAAATTGCTGATTTTAGACCAATTCGATTATCACTCGCAAGAAAATAGAGAATTTATTTTCTTATTTTCATATAAGCAAAATCATTCCCTTTTTCTAAACCAATTAAAAAAAATCATTTCACTTATATTATAATTTGAAAACCACAAACTATTAATTTTTTGAATTATTGAATAAATTACTAATCTTCGTTAATACTTCATTCATTTAAAGGTTACATTGATATGTTCAAGCTTTTCACTATAGAAGGAAAAATTGAAATACCACCATTCCTTTTTAATCAAGAAAAAACTATAAGTGCTAGAATAATACTTTCGGAGGATTATGAAGGTATTATTACACGTAATTATGGCTTTATAATAGCAGTGGTTGATGTCCTTGAGGTTGGACAAGGGATTATAATACCGGGAAATGCTAACACTTTTCATGAAGTTCAATTCACAATTTTATCATTTAAACCAACTGTTTCAGAAGTCGTAGAAGGAACTGTTGTTGAAATTGTTGATTTTGGTTCTTTCGTGCGTTTGGGACCATTAGATGGTTTAGTTCATGTATCGCAAATATGTGATGATTATATCTCTTACGAGCAAATAGGAAACAGATTTATTGGCAAAGAAACTGGAAAAATACTTGAAGTTAATGATCAAGTCAGAGCAAAAATAATTGCCGTATCTTTAGGTACAGGAAGAAGTGGAAAACTTGGTTTAACGATGAGACAAAAATTTTTAGGAAAAGAAGATTGGGTTGAAGCAGATATTGAAGATGATTTTTCCCAGAAAAGTAGAAAAAAAGAAAAAACTGATGAGGAAGATAATTTTGATTAAAAATTAATCAGCTAAGTGAGGAAATATGAAAGAAAGAGCTTGTAAAAATTGTCATTTAATAACTAAAAATGAAGCCCTATGTCCTAAATGCAAAACCCACTCTCTAGGCGAAGATTTCACTGGAGCAGTTGTTATCATTAAACCTAAAGAATCGAAGTTCGCGGAATATCTCAAGATTCATTTTCCTGGCAAGTACGCGTTAAGAGTCCGATAAAAATGTATTAAATTTATGTTTAAGATTTTTTTGATTAAATATCTTGGTTTATATGGATTATAATTTACGAATTCCATACGATAAAAGACATTTATTTGCAGAACCATTAGATATTTTAATCTCTGGAACACGTGAAGAAACTCTTGTTCAAGTTGAAAATATTTTTAAGGATTATGTAAAATTAAATCATAATGTTAACTTTTATATTGTTGGAGATATTGTAGCTATGGATTTTTTCTCTAATCAATTTTTAAAGTCATTTATTAAAATCTGTATAATTGATGAAAAAACGCAACGAAATCACATAAGTATAGATTTTGAAGAGTTTTTTGAACAAACTATTGAATTTCAAAACCCAGAGGGAATTATTCAAAAAGATTGTTGGAATCTCTTTAAAAAGATTATTAAAACTGAGAAAACAACATTAGTGTTAATAACAGAAGGAGAGGAGGATTTATTAATACTTCCTCTTGTACTTGAAATTCCTGTAAAGAAAGGGATTAAAAATTTTGCTTTTTATGGACAACCTCCTATAACCGATTCTAAATATGTAATTCCGGAGGGAATTGTTATTGTAGATGTTGATAAAATGGTTCAAGAAAAAGTTAAAAACGTCATTTCAATAATGGAAAAATTCTAAAAATTTATTGATCAAATTTTCGATTATCTAAATCTTGCTTTCACTAAAAAGCAAAATTTTATTTTTTATCTATTCTTTTGAATTTTATAATTTAGAAATACTTAATACAATTAGAAGAGATTAGCTATACAAAATCGATAAGTTTAATATGTCGTTAAAAATTGAAATTACAGAGGAAAAGAAAAATCCTTTAATTGATAGGACGGAATTGACATTTAGAGTTGATCATTTCGGAGCAGGTACTCCAAATCGATTGGATTTAAAAAAGAAAATCGCTGCGTTGCAAAATTCTGATGAAAAATTAACAATAATTCGAAAGCTCCATACTCCTTTTGGATCCGCATACACTATAGGGCAAGTAAATATCTATAATAACGTAAAAGAACTTCAATACTTTGAGTCTTTTCATATCCAAGTACGGAATCTTGAAAAAGATAAAAGAGCTGAAATTATTAAATTAGAAAAGATAAAAGAACCTTTTAAACACCTATTTGAATATTAAAAAACGAATATTTTTAAATATTTAGTAAAATGGATGCCTCAAAATATTACAAAATAGAAGGAAATAAACTAACACGACTTCATAGATCATGTCCTAAATGTGGGCCAAGTTTTTTTCTTGCTAATCATTATGACAGATGGACATGCGGAAAATGTGGTTATACTATATTTAAGAGAAAAGGAACCGCAAAAAGGAAAACTGTTAGGAGAGCTCCTCGTAAACGTACTAAAAGTAAGTAAACCTAAATTAGCTTTATAGACGCAAGAAAATATAGAATAAAGCTATTACAATACTTTTTAAGTAATTCCTATTTTTAAAGAAGATAGATGTAAATAGGAGATTTTGGCGGAATAAATGAAAAAACTCTGTTTAGGAATAGAAAGTACTGCACACACCTTTTCAGTAGGGATTATCGATTTTGATGGAAATGTATATAGTCTTGCAGATGATATTTTTATTCCTGAAAAAGGTGGACTCCACCCTGCTTTAGTTAGAGAACAACATATGAACAATTTCATGAGGGTAATAATTGAAGCCCTTGCTATAGCTAAAATTTCAGTAAAAGAATTAGATCTAATTGCTTTTAGTCAGAGTCCAGGATTAGGTCCCGTGTTAAAAATAGGTGCATTAGTTGCTCGTTTTTTAAGTCAATTTTTAGAAATCTCCATTGTAGGAGTGAATCACTGTATTGCACATATAGAAATCGGGCGTTTAAAATGTAATATTGAAGATCCTTTAACTTTATACGTTTCTGGAGGAAATACAATAGTCAGTACTTTTGAATCGGGAAGATATCAAATTTCTGGTGAAACTCTTGATTTATCAATAGGCAATATGATTGATTCATTTGCTCGAGATGCTGGATTATCTCATCCTGGAGGACCCAAAATCGAAAAACTCGCATCTAAGTCAAAAAAATATATTCCATTACCTTATATTGTAAAAGGAATGGATTTATCTTTTTCTGGGCTTTATACTGCAGCAAAAAGACTTCTAGAATCAAAAGATTTTAATAAGTCCTATAATTTAAACGATGTTGCGTATTCATTACAAGAAACTGCGTTTGCTATGGTAACAGAAGTTACAGAACGAGCACTTGCTCATACGGAAAAGAGAGAGGTTCTTTTAACCGGTGGTGTTGCTGCAAATAAAAGGCTCCAACAAATGATAGAATCTATTTCTAAAGAACATAACTCAAGATTCGAAGTTGTACCATTGAAATATGCTGGCGACAACGGTGCCATGATCGGGTGGACAGGAGTTTTACGTTATAAAGCTGAAGGTGGTCATCAAATAGAGGAGACAATAATAAAACCAAAGGAAAGGATGGATCAAATTACAGTTCCCTGGAGGTCTGAGAACTAAAAATGAAATCTGATATAGTTAAGGAGAAATTAATTCATAAAGGTGCTGAAGCTAGTCTTTTCTATGGACAGTGGTTTGATAAAAAAGTAATTTTTAAACATCGTATCCCTAAGAAGTATCGCTTAGAAGAATTAGATAAAGAAATACGAATTAAACGGACATTAAATGAAGCAAGAGCGCTTATAAAAGTTAAGAATTATGGTATAAATGTGCCACAAGTTTATGAAATTGATGTTCAAAGTGCTACAATAGTTATGAAATACATTGAAGGAGAAAAATTAAGAAATATGATAGAGACTTTAGACGATATTAAAAAATATAACTATTTAAAAAAAGTCGGACGCGATATTGCTATACTTCATAAAAATGGCCATATCCATGGCGATATTACTACAAGTAATATTATAATAACTCAACATGAAGAAGTTTTTCTTATAGATTTTGGTTTGCATGATAATTCTGATAAAATAGAAGATAAAAGTGTAGATCTGCATCTATTTAAGAGAGTATTGATCTCATCTCATGGAAAATGTTATGAGGATTGTTATAACGCTTTTCTAGAAGGATATCAATCTGAATATAAGAAAAGTAATTTAAGTGATTGTCATGAAATCATTAAAAACATTGATGTCATCGAATCTCGTGGCCGATATGTAAAATCGGAAGATCGATTATAAGATTAACTAATATTGAGCCAGAATATATTTGCAGGAAATTATACGGATAAAATAAAATATGTTCAACTATTTTGTTAAGGTATCCTTAAAATGTTCATCAAAATAATTAAACAATCAAAATAATTAAACAATCAAAATAAATTTTATAAAGCTGGTTTACTTATTATATAATGTTAGATAAGAGTGAATAGATTAGGTTATTAGGATATTCATCTTTCAAATTCACTTAATTTATTAACTTAAAGGTTATTTTTAAAAATTGAATTTGTTGGAGCCAGCAAAATGACAGATAATGGGAAAAAGAAGACTAAACCTAAAATGGTCAATATCACGATTAATTTACCACATATTTATGACGAAAACATACAAAAACTTATTGCTATGAAAATCACGGCTTCTCGTTCAGAAGCGATAAGGACTGCTCTCCGTGATTTTCTCCACAAAGAGTATAATAATCTAAAATTATTGGGGTATTTTGATGAAAAAATTTAACTAAATTTAATATTTATAATTTAATTTCGCTTTATGAATTTCCCCCTTTTGTTTTTCCAAAGTAAAGATTTATTATTTTTCTTTACTTTAGTTTTACTATATTACACTTAGGTATTAATTAAAGAAAATGCTCTTTTATAGTATTGCTGAAAATGGATATCTGCGGAAAGTTAATAAAATCGATTTTAATGAAAATAAAGCCTTTCTTGTTGATGATGTCAAGAAGATTTATGTATGGCTAGGTGAGAAAACCTCAAAGAAAAAGAAAGAACTAAGTATAAAAAGAGCAGAGTTTTTAAAAAGTAAAAGAAAAAAGTCAACAACAGTAGAAATTATAAATCAAAATCAAGAATACGGTTCATTTTTAGCGATAATGGATATTATGAGAAAGGGGATAATACCCACCGCTTCTATTAAAAGAAGACCTGAATTAAAAATAAAATTTGAAGACACCATGGACCTATTGGAAGCAGGATTAGACCCAGATTTCGAAGCTGAAATAACTATGACAGCTCATAAACTTTCACATGAAAAAATGAGTTATGAAGATTTGTGTCATAAGCTAGGTGAATTGCAGATGGTATTCCTAAAAGGTGAAGGAAAAGCATCAAAAAAGGAGATTGAGGAAAAAACTGAAGAAATTTTTAAGTCTTCATCCACATCTGACGAGCTTTGCTGGCTTATAGCAGAGATAGAAAAATTGAAATAATAAAGGATGATTTAAACGACCACTTTGCATTTTATTTTTATTGGAATATCACTTTTTTTAAAGTTAATATAATTTTCAAATAATGCATTTATTGCTTTAATGTAACTTCCCCGTCGACCAACAGCAATATGATATGAATTCAAATCTTTTAAGAATAATACAGAGATTTCATAAAATCCTGATAAATCATTTAGTTCAATTTTAATATCATATATGCATAGATCTGGAAATAGGTTATAAATTAGATTTAATAAAATATTATCGGCTCTGATTATTGTGATCTTTTTATTCTTTAAATCTTTTCTAATAGACTTTAAATAAGTTCTCGCTTCAAAATAACTCTCTTTTTTAATAAAAAAAAAAATATATTCTAAATCTTCGATTTTGATGGTATTAATATATGTTGGATATATATTTGTCTTGTTATAAAAATAATTATGAAGTTTAAGCTCAAAATTTGAATATCTTTTTAAAAAATATAGTAGCTGATAAAAAATTAAGTCATCGAGAATAGTATAAAACATATATTCTAAATTTGAGAGCAGATTTTTAAAGTACTATAAAATTTCTTTTCTTTTCACTAAAATTGATAGGATTTAGACAATTTGCAAATTTTTATTATATTGTCAAACAGACACTGATTGCATTAGAAAGTACAGCAGCAAAAAATATCTGAAATAACTTTATCTATCTCAATGATCATCACACATTAAACTTTCATTATGGAACGAGAGAATAGTTCCTCTGTCATTTTACAATAAAATTTGAAAAATGAAAAAATCCTTTAAAAAAACTGAGTTAAAAATAAAGAATATGCTACTAGTTAGTATGCAAAAACAAAAGAATAAGATATATACTTAGATTTCTATTAGAAATATAATTATCGTCGTTTTCTAATCTTTCTTGCCTCTCGTTCAACTTCTCTAAGAATAACGATATCATTTATCTTAATTGGACCTTTAACATTCCTAGTCAAGATCCGATTTTTATCCCGACCTTCTAGAATCCTTACTTTTATTTGGGTGATTTCTCCAGTAAGTCCCGTGCGACCAATCACTTGTATCACTTGAGCTGGAATAGACTCATCTCTAAATTTGATTCCCTTTGATTTATCGAGTTTAACCAAATAGTTTCACCAGTCTATTCTATTTTTTGATTTCTTCTAATTTTTTGATAACATCAGTCAAAACATTATCATTTCCAGTTCCAACATTTTCAATTGCTATTGCACTTGATGATACGTTAATTCTTGCGACATTGCCAAGTTCCTTTTTGGTGGAAAGATATCCATAAGGTATATCTTTTTCTTCACAAAGTATTGGGATGTGAAATAATATCTCTGGGGGCGAAACATCTTCTGCCATCACGACAAATTTTGCTTGAACCCTTTCAATAGTTTTCGTTACTTCATTCATTCCTTTTCTAATTTTAGAATCTCGAGTTTCTGCTATGGTAATTAAAGCATTTTTAATTTGATTTTTTAATTTTTCAGGAATTTGAAATTTAATATAAGAAATTTTCAATCATCTCTTTTTCAAATATATTTAATTTTAGATATATTTTCATAAATCATCGAGTTATGATAAGAAATGTAATTATAGGAATTAAATAAAATTTTTCATTTAGAAAAGAAAACCTAAAAATATTTTTATCATGGTTCATTTTATAGAATATGATTATACCGATCAGGTGCTTTAGTTGCGGGAAATTAATCGCACACGTATATAAACCTTATTTAGAGCTATTAGAGAAAGGAGAACCATCCGAAAAAGCTTTTATGGAGCTAGGGATAGAAAGGTTCTGTTGTAAACGCATGATCGTAAATTAGTTAGTATTTAAGCTTTCTAAGCGTAAGTCATGTAGATCTAATAGATGAGCTACTCAAATTTCCAAGATTACAGTAAAAAAGTATGTTTAAAAATATAATTTAGGAGCGATTACCTAAATATTTTCTTTTGAACTCTATAATTTTTTTATCAAAAGACAGATCCCAATTTATATTTTCTGCTCTCTTCCAATAAGATGGTGGTAGCGTCTTAACATTCAATTCATCACATAATCTTTTAAAAAGATCAAAACTAACACCAAAAAACTCAGCTAGTTTTGTCCTTGGACCGAAGTAAGTTAACTCGTTAATTATATCTTTGTTGCCTATTTTATCTCGAAGAATTTCATATGCATATCTACCCCTTCTCATTGGATAAAAAGCTCTTTTCCTTTCCATGCTGAATTCACAGGATTCCATTATTAAATTAAACAAGTCTGGACCTATTCTTAAATACCATTGGTCTTTTGTATCGCAATCTTTAATCCATACTTCTTCTCTTCCTGCTCTCTTCTTAATTTTAACTTCATGTCTTACATTAAATTCTCTCCTAATTTGCTCAAGAAATTGTTTATTTGAATTATGTATTATTGGAGCTCCTTCCTCACCATCTCCATCATAAAAGCCGAGTAGGACGGATAAGGCAATTTTTTGTCTCAAATTTCTAAAAAACTCCTCTTTTAAACCTTTTCCATTTTTAAAATCTAAGAAACCTAATTCTTTTAAATCCTCAATCATCGGAACACAACCTATTCTTATTCCATATCTTTCTGGATATTCTCCTGATTGTTTTTTCTTTCTCCTATCTATTATACATTCCAGCTTATTTGTAATGTGTAGATCATTACGAAATCTCCTAACCAGCTTAAGCTCTTTCTTTTCTAGAAAAAGTCCAATGTGTCCATCAGAAGAGATAAATCCATCAGCAAGTAATAATCCGAAATAGTACCCTTTGTTTGTTGTATCAAGTGATTTGAAAAATTCATATTTTAAATTAGGATTGTGAAAATGCCATTGCTGTCGTCGATATTTAAGAAGCTTATTTTTTTCAATATATTCAAAAACAATTTCTTTACATCTACTAATATCAATATCACTCAACTTTCTTGATAAAGATATAAGAAAATTTTTTAATTGATCTTCCGAAAATTTAAATTCGGGGTTGTATTTAGGGCTATTTGAATTTTTTATCTTAAAACGTGTATCTCTTATGTATCGAACATGCATACCTAAATATTCAGAAAATTTGTCATATGAAAGAGTTCCACCGTGTAATTCACAGGATGAAACTAATTTTGAAACTTCTATGCGTAAATCTTCTATAAACCTTAAAGTAGAATAGGACATAGTTGCTATTAAATATTGAATATGAGTAAGATTTTTATTTAAAAGTGTAGACTTCACACATTTATGATAAGTGAGAGTGAGCGATTATTAATTTTCTCTCTAAATTGATTTAATGAAGTTTAAATGCATTTAAGTATTAAATTAGGATTGGATGACTGCGGGTAAGTTATATGGGCTTGATAGATGAGCTCCTTAAATTTCCACGCTTACAGTAATTTCCTATTATTAAGCTTGAATAATAGAAAGAGAATTGAAAATATAATAATTAATTACTGTTTCCCGTAATAAGCGGTCCATCTCGTTTTTCTCGCTTTTTTCTTGTATAATAACAATGCTTTTCGGCACTTATTAGTACAAAAATTAAAAACAGTACCATCTCTCTTCACGAACATTATTCCCCTTCCAATGGAGATATCCCAACCACAGAAGCTGCACTTTTTAACTTTAACCATGCGTGATCATCTCATTGTTAAACTAATATTCAATCTTATTCCTTTTTAAAAAGTTCCGCTTCTCCATATTTTAAAACCTTTAGATTAATCAAGGTCATATCACTCGTTATTTCATTACCCCGCACAGTTCTCCGCCGTTTTTCTCCCTTTCTTCGAGGCTTATAACCAACACCTCTTTTAGAAAGGAGAATTCTTTTTTTAACTGGTCCATGAACATCTTTTCTCATTGGAAAACCGCTTGAATCGCTGCCTCCGGTTATCTGAAATTCGTAATTTGCAAAACCGATAAGCCCTCCCTTGATAGTTTCACCAATTTTCATTGATTCGAACCGAAATTTTTTCTCATCAATCTCAATGAGTTTAGATAATCCTTTTCCTGGGCCCTCGCTTCCGCCACTAATGTTCAATTTGTATACAATTTTTTCTGAAGACACGATGCATCAATCTCGAACTTGAAAAACCAAGATTAACTTCAAGAATGTTTATTTTCATAAAAATTTTATGGAATTTTATTGTTTCAATTGATTTCTTAATAACTTGACTTATGCGTTTTTTATTTTTTAAGTTTTCTATTTTTCCACCACCTTTACCCAATTGCCGCTAAAATGTGAGATTTGAGATCATAAAACATGTAATCGTTCAGTGGATTAGAAATTAACGATTTGTCATTGTTAAATTGATGCCGAAATAGAGCAATTAACGCGGATTTATCGTCAATCTTGGAACTGACGTCATGTATGACGGAAATGAATCGTTCAAAACATAGTTGGTGATAATTATCTAATTCCTCACCGAATGTCATTCCTCTCTTTAATCGATTTCGCCCCCAAAATCCCATGAGCGATAAGTATTTAACGAATGAATAAGCTATAAAAATTAAACACAAGAAGCGTTCAAATCCTATAAAAGTACGCCCCATGTAGCCCGATAAGTCGATGTTTTGTTTACAATCGCGGAAAAACGTTTCAATCCTCCACCGCTCCGCATAAATCTTTAGAATCCCCCATGCTGAAAGGTCAAGCCGATCTGTTCCCAAGAACAGTTTCACAGCGCCCTCTAAAGTTTCTTTTACAAATACCATCTTAATCTTTCCCAATGTTTTCAAATCAACGATTCGTGAAGCAATATATTGCGTGGATTCAGGATTTCGCTTTTTCGAGGTTTTATATACTAAAGGGGTCTCTTGCCACTCGTCATCAGGGATGTCTCTTGCGAATTCCCTTACGTTCAGGGGTTGCCCGTCAAGAAAGCAAATCCGGTTTGATTTTATCCGTCCCACCCAATGATATCCCAACTTCGTAATTTCAGAGATTAAATCCGAGGTCACGAACCAACTATCCATGGCTATTGTTTGTCCCTTAATGCCTGCTGAACGAATCTCTCTTATTAACTCGGAGGCTCTTTCCAGGCGGGTCTTGAATTCACGACCTTCTTTTTCGGATTTCTTTTTATTTAAATACACGCTATAATTCAGCCCGTATTCTTTTTTTTCGTCTTTATAATGTAGTACCACCACGTTTTGCCCTAAAACCGTCTTGTTTTTCGAATGAGAATAGGTCCATCCTGCGCTTTTTATTTTTTTTCCGCTTTTTCCTGAGATATAATCATCAAGTGAAATAATGCCCTTTTCAATAGCCCTGAGTTGCTTTAAGGATTGAAAATATTCTAACCTTCTTGAATTTAGCTCAAAAGGATTCCACGTGGATGATGATAAAAACCGAGCGAACGTGGAAGGGTCTCTCTTGTCAATGCATCGCTTGGAAATACCTTTTAGCGAGGCATCGTTGTTTTTCAATATTCCCTGGATTAGTTTCAGAGCGTTTTTTTTTGAGGAATCGACAATTCTGAAGCAAAATTATTTAAAAATCGATCTAATCGATCGGAATAACACTCAACGGGGATTTTATTCATGGAATCAACATATCACGTTCATTTAAAATTTCAATTAAGGGAGTATAATTGAAAACAAGGAGGTGATCAGGGCATAAAAAAAGATACCAGGCGTGTTTATATCACCTCTACGACCTTTTTTCATGCTCTATATATCATGCAGGTATCATGGATTTATTAATAGGAGTAATATTCAGGTGATATATCGTTAAATTTATCAAGCACTTATCGTTAAAATTTGACGTTTTACTTTCAAAATGGGCGGGGGAAATGAAAGATTTTTCAAAACAAGAAATTATTTAAAAGATTGATTTTTAAAATTTACATAACTTAAGTTAT
>LAZR01002211.1_pt1 | contig 11498 bp, 20 predicted proteins | sample 329461 | NCBI WGS metagenome assembly LAZR01 (sample SAMN03002196, study PRJNA259156) | marine sediment metagenome | biome: sea floor; feature: Hydrothermal impacted sediments; material: marine sediment; isolation source: Loki non-amplified sample from Loki's castle hydrothermal vent sediment ...
CGCGCCGATTCATGATCATGAAGTTTCCGTCGAGCACCCCCGCGCAGCTCAGCGGGTCGCGATCGGCGATCGCTCAGCACAACTGCACGCCGCTTGCTTCGCTCGCTCAAGGCGCGCCCTTGGGGCGCGCCCAACTTAAACCGTTTCTGCGCCTATACTTATTTATGCCTTGAATTTTTTTTATGGTGGTGTTGTGTTGTTGTGTTATTGAGTGAGTGAGTAGTTGTGTTAGTAATACTCGGTTGTGTAAGGGAAAGAGATAAATTGAAAGTGTGGAACGTGTTCGTGATTTATAATTTGAATCTGTGGATATCGGGGGCGCTTGTGTAACTTCACCAGGGGGTTTGTTTAACTTCACCAGGGCGCTTGTGTAACTTCACCAGGGGATTTGTTTAACAATACGAGGGAAGTTGTTTAACAATACGAGGGAAGTTGTTTAACAATACTGGGGGAATTGTTTAACAATACTGGGGGAATTGTTTAACTTCACCAGGGGATTTGTTTAATAATCTTATAATTCAAATGCCTGGATAATAGTTGTAACGTGTAATAATACCGGGGTGGGTGTTTAATAATCTTATAATTCTAGCTCCTGGAAAAAAGTTATAACGTGTAATATTACCAGGCCTTACGGGGATTGCATTATATTTGCTTTATTGGTTTTAACTCGGGAAAACGGCTTCGCCGGTTGCGATAATAGCGGGGTAAAAAAAGGAGCTGACAGCTCTATACCCGGGCTAATAAAGATCACTGCTCCTTAAACCATATCTTTAATTAAAAATCAAAACCGCTCGCGTTGCTCGCCCAACACAACACCTGGTCGCTCCCTGCGCTCGCTTTACCTTCGGAGTATCTTCGAGGAATACCCTCCCTGTTGCTGCAGGTGTTCCCGTCGAGCACCCCCCTTGTGGTTTACGGATCTGCGGCCGGATCCGCGCACGCCGCTCGCTCCGCTCGCTAGATTCGCTCCCTGCGTTCGCTCAACACACCTGCCGGCAGGGAGCCGTTGACTTCCGTCCCGCTTGCTTTGCTTTCGTCCGCCATGCGCGCCCATATCCGCGCGCATAGCTTCGTTATGATCGCTATATTTTCGCTTTACTTTTTCCTATTCCTTAAGTTTTACCGTCTCTGCTCGACTTTTCCGCTTCGGGGACTTCTCCGAAATCCCCCCCCCAAGAGATGGATTATTATCTATTTAGAAAAACCTTTTTTTTCGGTAACGGTTTTTTTCCGTTTACATCATATAATTTGTTTGTTAAGTTTTCCGCTTCGACTAACACAAACAAAACAAAACATTCGCGGGCTGTGAGCCCGCGCCGGCCAGCCCTTCGGGTCGCAGGTTTTCCCCCCCGCTACCTGCCAGCTTTAGTTTTTTTATTTTATAACTTTCTGTTTCTTTTTCTCTCTTCTCGCGGCGGGGGGGACAACCGCTCTGTCCAGCGGAGCCCGCTCCCCCCCTTTCCTACGACGCCCGGCACGGCACACCAAAACCAGTGTCCTTGTCCTGGTGAAGTGTAAAAGGAATTAACCAAAACCAATAACCAAAATAAATAAAATTACGACCCGACTCAAATCGTGACGCGCTTCGCACGCCTTATTTTTCGCGCTTCGCGCATTTTTTCTCATATATGTGTATATATAAGTGCTTTTGGTTTTTTTGTTGGGTAACTTTGCCTTGCTTGTGGATAACTTTGCCTAACCTGTGGATAACTTACCAATTATTCCAAGTAACCTGTGGATAACCTGTGGATAACCCTGTGGATAACTTTGCATTTTAAAGAGTTTTCCCCCTTGCATCCCCCTTTCAGAAAAATGAAATGAACATAGTAGTAGTAGTTAAATACTTTCACTTACCCTTTTACTTAACTGCAGTTGCTACTAAAGACGTTAGAATGCACGCGCACGTACTTACATATAAGTTAGGAAAAAAGAGACCGCTCGCTTCGCTCGCTCAAGAAATAAATGATTCTCAGCCAAGGCAGAGAGAACTCTAAATAAGATCGCTCGCTCCGCTCACTTAAGAATTAAATGATTCTCAGCTAAAGCAGAGAGAACTCTAACCAAAAAGACAAACACCGCATTTAATGAACACCGCGGTTTTTTTTATTTTCCGCAATGATAGTTTTTTTTTACGCTGAAGCCCTCTGCCCGCCTTTTGGTTAAGACAAAACACGCCGAGCCTATGAAACCATCAAAATATCTTTTTTATGACCTTATTTCTTTATTATTAAAGAGTTTTTTCGTGCACCACCGGTCAAAAAAATAAGAGTATAACTAAATATAACTAATTTTATGCTTTTATCTTGACTCCTTTTTCTTTATTTGCTAATATTTGTTTATGACTTGTTAACTTATTTAATTTTGAGGGGGGTTTTCCATGGTTGCTATTAGAAGTAGCAGAGAGATCGCCGAGAAGTGGTCTACAGTCACACCCACAAGATCCGCATTTTATGAAAGTGGTGTCCGCTCGCCTAAAAAAGATTGGGCACGCACGACACTTGCCGCTGAACAGGTTTATAAAGACGCCGTAACAAAAGCCGCACAAGAAGGGCGTTTTGGTAAAGGCGTTCAGAAAGCCGGAACGGAAAAATGGCAGAGAAAAGCCATTGAAGTCGGCGCGGGTCGTTGGGGTCCCGGTGTTGCGATCGCTGCTCCTGATTTTGAAGCAGGCTTTTCGCCTTTTCGTGACGCTATTGAAAAGGTTGTTCTTAAACCTCGTTACCCGAAAGGTGATCCGCGGAATTATGAGCGGGTTAAACAAATCGGCGACGCCTTGCACGCTCTTAAAATTGCGCGATAAAACATCAATCAGAGAACTCGATGTATTTTTTGGATTTATAATTTAATATTTTAAGGGGGCACCATGTCTAATAGAATTGCAGAGATCCTAGCCGCTGAAAGTATCGCAACAGCAGGAACAAAAACACTTGATCTGAATATCAATGATCCAATTTCACGGTTGACGGTTCAGCTCAGATTAACAAATAATAACAGCGTACCGACAGCACACCCCGCGACAGCCATTTCAAAAATTGAAGTTGTTGACGGCAGTGATTTAATATTTTCTCTCTCCGGGAAAGAAGTGCAAGCTCTTAATTTCTACGACAAAGGTTTTTTACCTTTTGCGTTTACCTCGTCAGAAAACAATATTTTATCAACCGTCGAGCTCCATCTTGATTTCGGAAGGTTCCTTTGGGATCCTACTCTCGCGCTCGACCCGAACCGGTTTAACAACATCCAAATAAAGATCACCCACGACTTGGTAACCGGCGGAAGCACCCCGGATGCCGGCACGATTGCTGTGATCGCTCATACTTTCTCGAGCGGATCAGTCCACCCTGGCGGGTTCTTGATGTCGAAACGGGTTTACAGTTACGCTCTGGCCGCAAGCGGCCAAGAAAGGATTGTTTTACCGTCGGATTTTGCTTATCGCAAAATCCTTTTCGGCAGTCTTTCCGCAGGGAACTCTCCCACGTCACAATTATCAAAAATCACATTGTCTGTTGATAATGACAGGCAAGTTTTAATAAATAATATGTCCGTAGCAGACATAACCAAGATGATCGCCCCGGCCATGGTCATGGATCGTTTTATCGGCTTTGGTTCAGGATCCGCGATCACTTATTTTATCGTGCCGACATATGAGCAGAACACCGTCATAGGTCCCATGGGAAGCGCTCTCGCCGCAACCGTTACCGTTAATCAAGGTAGTGGTGGTACTATCTCGGTTCTGAATGATTCTTCGGAAGCTTTTCAAGGATCATCTATCGGATATGCTCCACACGGCCTGATAGCTGTTCCACAAGGCGACCAGATGAATGCCGCTGATTGGCTGCAAACTTCGCAAGCAGGAAGCATTGTTCTTAAGCTAACGGGCGGTTCTTCTGTTGGGTCAGGCTCAACCGCGGAAGTTATTTTACAGCAACACAGAACTTATTAATATTAGCTAATAGTTTGTATTTTAGTGGCGTCTTATTTTTAGTCTTTGCTCTCTACGAGGACGAGAACAAGACGCCGCTTTATTTTTTAGGGGGATCACATGACGTTTAAAGATTTACCAGTTAAACAAGCAAGATTGCCGGAGTCAGCTCAAATTTGGGACAACTCTGATCACCAGTTTATTACCGCTTATCGCAAAGACTTTAAACGTCAGAAAACTATCAAACTTATAAACGCCATTACTTTTAATGATGTTACTACTTCTAAAACGGGTATTTCTTTTGAAGTTCCGGCGTATGCTAACGCTTTAATTTTAATTAAAAATGATGTTACTAACTCACCTACTGATTTTTTAATTACAATACAATTTTCAGATAATAATGTTGACTGGTATGATTACGTTATGGGTCCCTTTGGCGATCTTCGCTACGTAACCGCCCAGGGCGACCTTAATCAATGTCTTGAATTACCTGTCTTAGCTCCTTTTATGCGTGCGAAAATTGTTGCTACGGGCACTACATCAAGTGCTACGTTTAAGATTACGCTCAAGGCACTACTAAACGGGTAATTAAATAATTATGTCAAATATAATTACAACTATTACAACCGACTTTCCAGGCGGGGGACAGTATGGTGCCGTTTTTGACGGCTTACATCTTTGGGTAGTTCATGTATCTACAAACCTCCTTGGTCGATATGACACCAAAGGTAACCTTATAAACACGGTTGATATATCCGCGTATGCTGATTTTTGTACAGGGATAACTGTTGATAACCCCTTTCTTTGGTTGGTTGAGAGATCCCCAAAAGGTATCTTGAAAATCGACAAAAAGGGTAACCTTATAAAAACAGTAGTGCCTCCGTCTACCATAACCGCTGGTTATGGGATAGCTACCGATAAACATTATTTATATGTTATGGATACAGACAAACTTCAAATTGCTGTTATGTCAAAAGACGGTAAACTTATTAAAGGGATAACTGTTACAGACGCTCCCTTAGGCTTATGGGGAATAAATTTTGTTGATAATAATATATGGTATACTGCACGCACTGGCGACTTTTTTGGTAAAATGTCATTAGGCGGGAAGTTAATTTCTAGTGTCGCTGTTACCGGTTTTCAGACTAATCCCCATGACGCACTTTTTGACGGTGCGTTTCACTGGCTCAATGGGGACACGCCAGATAAATTATACAAAATGAGCCTTCCGTTATAAAAGGGGGAAACATGAATGAAAATGATTTAAAACCACTTCAGGCTATATTGTCACTTGCCAGGCTAATCACAGAAACACAATTCCAAGATCTTATTTCTGCCGACGATAGGCAAGTCTATCTTGAACAATTAAACTCAAAATCCCATGCAGAAATTGAAAGAATTTTAGCTTTACAATAGGATTTCGGGGGAAAAATGGCAGAACAGAATCAACTCAATTGGCGGGGAATCCGGCCAACCTATCCGGTTGAGAATATTCAAACACATCCGGGACCTTTTGAAACTGCCGTTGCCGGAAAAGCACGTACTCAAATTGTCAAGAGTGTTGAGGTTGCTAACACTACAACAATTATTCATACCGTTACAGCCGGCAAAACATTTTACCTTTGTTCTTGTTCATGCAGCGCCGATACTGGTATAAATAAGCTTACACATCTTAAAGTTAGAAATGCTTCCGACACCGATCAATACACAATCATTGACCATGAGTCATCCGCCCAAGCTACGATTTTCGGAAGCTTGTCTTTCTTCCCGCCGATTTCCATTCCCGCCGGTTGGGATATTGTTCTTACAACGAACGCAGCACAGGGAATGGGTTTTATTCACGGGTGGGAAGAATGAGGTTTTTATTTTATGTTATTTCGTTATAAGATCTCAACCCCTGCAAGCACAGCTGAAAGCGCTAAACAAAAAACTACCCTTAAGGTTGCACATGGTATTGTTACACAAATTGATATACAATTCCCACCTGGGCCGGTCGGCCTTTTACATCTTCATATTAATGACGCACTTCATCAAGTATGGCCCATGAACACCGGCGAGGCTTTTGCGTCACACAATGCTAATATTTCTTTTCGTGAATTTATTCCCGTCCTTGTTGAGCCGTATGAGTTTCAAGCGTATACTTGGAATACAGACGATACTTACGAGCATCTTTTAATTATTCGTATTGGTATTTTACCCATAAATGTTGCCGCGCCCTGGCTAATGTCTCTTGATGATAGACTAAAATCACTTCTAGGCGGTGTATAAATGGCTAAGGGCTTTAAAGATTGGGACGTTCCCATAAGCATTAGCTCGCAAGAGCTTGACGAAATTATTAGCCGGCCAAAGTATGGGTCAGCACAACTTGGCGAATATGAGGATACTATAACCATTGACCCCGTTATATCTTTGCTTTCTGTTTCAGGCACTGGTATGATCTACGGCGGCTATCTTACTATTTTTACCGCTAGCAGTTCATTAACTGCTTTATTCAAGATTATTATTGACGGCACAACACTTTTTAATTTAACCTTGCGTGACGTTGTCGATATTAATATAAATAAAGAAAATTCATACGTTGCTTATTCTCTTCTAATTGACGAAGCAGAGTTTGAGTATTCATTAGCTATAAGTCGAGGTATAACTTTCGAATCCTCGATACAGTTTTTATTTAGACGTACTCCCGGCCTGGATAGTACTGTGCGTCTTAAGATTTTTTATGCGGTAATTTAGGGTACAATATTATGTATGAAATAAGAGGACTTTCGCTTTCGTATATTTACGGTCAACACATCCTTAATATTTTATTGCGCGGTACTTCTAATGGATTCTATATTAATTTTAAGTATAATTTAACTTCACTTCCTCAGGTTGCTCCTGTTCTGAATTTTTTAAAGGATAATTTACAATGCGAACTTAAGGATATAACTATTGCTCGTCATGTGAGTTTTGAAAAAGTGGGTATAACCAAATGATCGATAAAGTTACGTTTATTATTTGCTTAATTAAATTATTAGCTTTACAGATTATTTTAGTCGGTTTTTTTTTGGGGGTTTATTCTCATGCGCCTATTCATTCGCTCATTATATCTTGTGGGTCTTTGGTATTCGCTATCGCAAGCAATGTAATGTTATTTCATATTTTGTATTTTAGACGCAAACATCCAAGGGGGTGATTTATTTATGGGAACTTTAAAACTTAACATTATCGTCAAAATTATTTCTATTATTATTTCTAATGTTTCGCCTGAACTTAAGAACAAGCTTAAAATAAGTATTCAGGACCTTAAAGCAAAGGCAAAAGAAACCAAAAATCCTTTTGATGATTTGCTTATGGAATTTGTTGAAGCCGTTCTGCTCTGATTATTCGCTTGACGATCAATAGTATAATTATGTATAATTATGTCATTGAGGATCTGACAGTGAAAATATACCCTTTCTTTAAATTTTGTCTTTTACACTTACTTGTTAAAATTTATTGTCCCCGTTGTGGTAATTCCAGCTTTTTGTTAAGTCATGTTTTTTATAAAAGGATAGCAGCCCAGCGCGTTGATATTATATGCCCTATTTGCTCTCATTGGGTTTCAAAGGTTTATTAATAAATGTCCATTGAGGAATTAAAGAAATTAAATCTAACCGGGAATAGTTTTTTTATTACTCTCCCTAAAAAATACGTTTACGCTATAGGCCTCAAGCTTCATGATCTTATTGTTGTTAGGCTTACAAACGGTAAGCTTGAATTAATCCCTTATGAAAGGAATAACCAATGCCAGAAGAAATGATCGGGTACAAGATTTTAGAGCTGTCTCTTTCAGATATTATTTTCCCTAAAGATGAATTGCGTACAAAGATATTTTTTGAGGATCTTGACGAGCTCGCACGGTCCATAAGAACGGTGGGCCTCCTAAATCCTATAACCGTGCGCCCGTCGGGTGATAAGTTTGAGCTTATCGCAGGGTTTCGACGGCTTAAGGCTTGCGAGATCGCGAACCTTGCAGTCGTGCCCTGCCGCGTGGTTGATTCAGACGATATGCGCGCTGATTTGCAAAAGTTACATGAGAATATGTTCAGGGAATCCGTCAACCCTGTTGATGAGGGCAATTTCTTTAAGCGTTTATTAATTAAAAATAATTGGCGGATTGTTGATCTATCTGTTCAAATACATAAGTCACCTTCCTATGTTTCAAGACGGATTCAGCTTACAGAAGCGGATCCTCTTATTGTTAGTGCGTTGGCTGATAATCAAATTAATCTTTCTATTGCTGACGAGCTTAATAGAGTTGATGATCCTGACACGCGCTCCAGGCTTTTACATTATGCCATACATTCCGGCGCTACTGTTGAAACCGTGAGATCCTGGCGGGTTCAATATGAAATGGATTCTCATATGATGCCGCCGGTGCCTAACGTCGATCCCCTCGCGCCTCCGGACACGGATCCTGTGGCGGCCGCTGGGCTTCCTAAGTTTGGTGAGGAAGGCTATCCCACAAGAAAAGTTGAGGAACACATCAAAGAATCTCGGCCGTGTTTTTCTTGCATGAATGATATTGATACGCGCGATCTTTACACAATGTTTTTATGCCCGTCTTGTCGAGCTGTTATTGAAAAATCTTTGAGGCCGGAGTCCACCCATGAGGATCCGGCCCCAGCTGCTAAATCTATTGAAAAGGAGATTGTCTAATGCCAGAGAAAAAACAAAGTTTCAGTATTCCGATAGGGAAATCAAAACGTATAGCTATTATGAACGGTACAAGAGAAGTTAAAGCATTTGTCCCGGATCCTAACGCTGATGTAATTATTGATTTTACCGTCACAGAAATTACACCCACTAAATAACGGAGGATATTCTTAATGTTTAAATCTCTCACTGTTGTTACAACACCTTGTAAAATTTGTAATCGTGATTTTGTTGAAAGTAAAATTCCTGTTTTTAATCCACTGGCTTATTTACCTGGGCATTGTTCTGATTGTATGACCGAGGTTTTAATGTTAGCTTTAGAAAAAGGACATCCTATTTTAAAATATGTTAACCCAAAAAAGCTATTTGACTAAAGAGTATAAATATAAAAACTATATTTTGAACCATTCCCTTGACAGTGATTTAAATGTCCTAATTTGTAATTATAAGTTTTCTGTTAATACACTTCGGATAATTGCTAATGAATTGCGTAAGCCGAAACAAGCTAAACTTACTCAAACTAAGGGGATATCCCTTGAGCCGGACCTGTTTGACTAATGCCAATATTTTATAAAGATCAACGCCTGGATCATATGTCAAAAGGTGACGCTTATCTTTGGTCCAAGTTTCTTGATAAGTTTCCCGATCAGTATACCAATATTAAATATGACGTCAAGGTCGGCCATTCGGTTGTCCTTCCAAAAGAATACCCGCCCTGGCTGGTTAAGTCTGCTGATGCATTGTCCCGGAAACGTATTGATGTTGTCGCTGAACAGAGTCACCGTCTTTTTGTTATTGAAGTTAGGGTTCGTGCTAAAGCTAGTGTTATCGGGCATTTAATAAGTTATAAAAAACTTTATGAGATTTTTTATAATCCTGTTAGACCGGTTATTCCCATGCTTGTTACTGATTCTATTGAAGCTGATTTGCTAATTGCTTTAAGAGAGCTTAAGTTCCCGTATTATATTGTATGAAGAGACGCCTTTTTTTAACTATTATATTTCTTTTTCTTTGGCTTTTAGCTTCCGGTTTAATTTTCTTAATTACCGGTTGCGGACCGGTACATAAAACAGAGTCTTTGTGGTATGGCCAAAGCATGACCGTGTTTACGCCCATAGGAAATTTTGAGCTCGAGGTCCCTAAAATAGAGGATATAGAAGAATGATAAACCGTATACCGTTTTTTATTGTATATTTTATTAATTTAGGAGTTATACTTTATGCTGGATAAAAAGTTCTGGGAAACAATCAAATATTTTAGAATGAGTGAGTTTGATTCACCGGATTATCCCGGGTCAGGTTTCTTTATGACTCATTCTCTAGTGTCAACGCTTAACCTTGTGCGCACTATTATTAAACTTCCTATTGTGATAAACTCGGGAGTTAGAACAGTGAAACACAATAAATTTGTAGGCGGGAAAGATGATTCTTCACACCTTACCGGTGACGCTTCTGATGTTCACTGTCCTGGTGATTATTTTCGATTTATGTTTATCGATATTTGTCTTGTGCAGGGAATTAAAAGAATATTAATTTATAAGACTTTTATCCATGTTGATATTGACAAGAAGAAGCCACACCCGATTATTAAATATATGGAATAAAAGGAGGTGATTAAGAATGGAAGATAACAACACGCAAAGAAGAACAGAGGACAAAAAAGGAAACAAAAGTAAACCTACGGAAAAGGAAAGACAAACAATACTGGAAATACAACACGACGAAAGAGTCAGGAAAAGTCAAGATTCATAAGAAGTTATCCACAGAAAAAAACTTCTACGTCAACGGCGGGGGGGGGATTCCGGAGAAGTCAAGAACTATCACCCCTGACGCAAAAATACAGCGACCCTGAAATTTAGACTATGATCATAAGGAAAATGAGCGGGACGGAAGTCAACGGCTCCCTGCCGGCAGGTGTGTTGAGCGAACGCAGGGAGCGAATCTAGCGAGCGGAGCGAGCGGCGTGCGCGGATCCGGCCGCAGATCCGTAAACCACAAGGGGGGTGCTCGACGGGAACACCTGCAGCAACAGGGAGGGTATTCCTCGAAGATACTCCGAAGGTAAAGCGAGCGCAGGGAGCGACCAGGTGTTGTGTTGGGCGAGCAACGCGAGCGGTTTTGATTTTTAATTAAAGATATGGTTTAAGGAGCAGTGATCTTTATTAGCCCGGGTATAGAGCTGTCAGCTCCTTTTTTTACCCCGCTATTATCGCAACCGGCGAAGCCGTTTTCCCGAGTTAAAACCAATAAAGCAAATATAATGCAATCCCCGTAAGGCCTGGTAATATTACACGTTATAACTTTTTTCCAGGAGCTAGAATTATAAGATTATTAAACACCCACCCCGGTATTATTACACGTTACAACTATTATCCAGGCATTTGAATTATAAGATTATTAAACAAATCCCCTGGTGAAGTTAAACAATTCCCCCAGTATTGTTAAACAATTCCCCCAGTATTGTTAAACAACTTCCCTCGTATTGTTAAACAACTTCCCTCGTATTGTTAAACAAATCCCCTGGTGAAGTTACACAAGCGCCCTGGTGAAGTTAAACAAACCCCCTGGTGAAGTTACACAAGCGCCCCCGATATCCACAGATTCAAATTATAAATCACGAACACGTTCCACACTTTCAATTTATCTCTTTCCCTTACACAACCGAGTATTACTAACACAACTACTCACTCACTCAATAACACAACAACACAACACCACCATAAAAAAAATTCAAGGCATAAATAAGTATAGGCGCAGAAACGGTTTAAGTTGGGCGCGCCCCAAGGGCGCGCCTTGAGCGAGCGAAGCAAGCGGCGTGCAGTTGTGCTGAGCGATCGCCGATCGCGACCCGCTGAGCTGCGCGGGGGTGCTCGACGGAAACTTCATGATCATGAATCGGCGCG
>LAZR01002212.1_pt1 | contig 11497 bp, 10 predicted proteins | sample 329461 | NCBI WGS metagenome assembly LAZR01 (sample SAMN03002196, study PRJNA259156) | marine sediment metagenome | biome: sea floor; feature: Hydrothermal impacted sediments; material: marine sediment; isolation source: Loki non-amplified sample from Loki's castle hydrothermal vent sediment ...
TCTAGCCTTCGCCTTCCTCTCCCTTAGCTCGATAGCAAGGGTATTCCTGTACCCCTTAGCTGCATCTGGGTCATCTGTAAACTTCTCACTAGCTAAATTCTCTATTTTCCCTTCAAGGAATTCTATATCCGAGAGGGTTTTGGTATGAGTAGCCTCCATGACCGTCACTTGAGCCTCGGCAGCCTGAGTAGCTTGGTTGCTAATAGTTACCTTTGCGTTTAGCGAAGCCATGCTCTTCCCAACAGCCGAATCAAGTGCTTTCTTGAACTCTGGGGTTTTAGTGACATCTACAGTTGGAATATCCTTTGGCGCAGTTTCCTTACCCTTCTCTTTAGACGGGTCAGCAACCTCCACTTTCCGTTCTTCCACCTCTATAGTCATTTTTCCTCCTACGCTGCGGTGTAGCAACCCAAAGAAAAGGGCGGGTAACCCAAAAACTTCAGGTTGCTACCCGCCCTTTAAACTACAGCCTCTTGTTATTGGGCTGTTATTACTATTATACCACAGGTCACTTCAGTGCTTCTTGTAGCATTCTGTCAGTCACGCCACCACCTCCAACGGGGGTTCTCCTTGTAGGTGGCTTTGGTGCGGTAGGTGGTGCAACGGGTTCTTCCTTCCTTACTGCAGGTATAGCATCTAATGGAATCCCATAATGTCGGGCTAACTGCTCCATAGCTGACTTCTCTTGCGGGGTTCTTATCTGCCAAGTCCCCCAGAATATCATGCCATATAGGAAATCAGGGTACTGCTCACGCATAGCTTTCTTTTCGTCATTAGTCAACTCTTCATAATAAAAATCCCTCATGTGCTTTATATTGAAATAATAGTTAGCTAAATCGTTCTCTACAAAGAAGTCATACTTCTCGTCTTCATCGAGTGTCTTGGTCTGTGTATTTATTACACTGCCTAAATCCTTGGTAGTATACGTCCAGTCCCTCGCCCGTATCTCAGCAATCTTGGCAGGATTCTCTACACCCTCAAGCGCTTTCTCCATTTTCTCTAATTGGTTTGTTCCGAGTTTCCCAATAGCCTCATCTATCGTTGTTTGCGCCGCTTCTATACCCTCGGGTTTAGGGTCTTCACCGCCAAATAAAGCATGTTTTATCTTGCCAAGAATATCCCTCTCTTTAAGATAATACTCCTCATTAGGCATATAATCCTTATCAAATGCAGCACGCAGTTTCCTTAAAGCCAACCTGTCAATATACTGCGTGCCAGTTAATGACTCCAGTATATCAATAGTGCTTTTATAAAAAGGCAGGAAACTATCAGCCATCCCAGGTAGATGTGTGGTTAGTTCCGCCCTCGCCCAATCCTCGCCTTGCGCTGCCTGTATCATAAGGTTTATACCTTGGCTGATATCTAATGTCAATCCTATAGCAAGACCACCAGAATAAGCGATTAGATTAAGAGGATTATAGGGATTTCTCCCTTTACCTGCAATCTTTTCATAAACATTACCAACTAATATTCCCCCTACGATAATAGCAATTAAGGCTTTCCATGCCCTTGCCTTTGCTGCAGGATTAGCTTGACTACCTGGTTTTATGCGATTCGCATTGAGTAATAATTGCTCAAAATAAGACTTAGGGAAGATAAACAAGCTAGTAAGAACTCTTCCTTCGGGACCATACTCCCATGTGGAACGCCCTAATCTATCATAGATAAAATGAACATTGGCTGCCATTTGAGAAGCTACTTCATAAGCTCCTGACTCTTGGTTAGGTAAAGTAACAGCACCATCAGCATAAGATATCTTCTCTAATGCCATGTTCTCCGCAATGTCAATTTGCTGCTGTATTGTAAGTTCATTCCCCCCTGATGCCTTGAGAAATTCAGGGAAATCCCCAGTCTTACGATACCGCTCTAATGCCCTCCTCGCTTTATTCCAACTCCCCCAGAAAGTGTGCATACGGCCTATTTGGTCACTCCATGGATAGTGGTCGGTTCTTTTCATAAATCGAGCAAGCCTACCTGAACCCAACACATCATTGAGGAGTAAATCCCGCCTCGTCCCTACCATCTGGCTATCCCTAATATTAAACAACTTCTTTATATCATCAGGTAGACGTTTGTTGAGTGGATTGATAAGCGAACTCTTGTCTCTGTGGAAAGCAAAGGACTGGTGTAAATTACGAAAGGACAGATGCGGGAATTTAAAGATTGTGTTGTAACCCACAGCAGCCACCTTCGACATCAACTTCAAGACAGGATGCTCTATCGGTCTCCCGCCTTTAGCCTCAGACATAAAGGCTTCGAGTTGACGCTTTATACTTTGAGGGTTAGATAACTTGGGAACATTCTCGGAATAAACTCTAGAGAGATGTTGAAAGTATGGTCTAAGATGCAACTTCTCCATATAGTAGAAATAGCTCTCCGTCCGTTTAAGAATATCAACATCCTGTTCGGTAAACTCTATCCCCTCACGACTACTTAATCTACCCTTGCCGATAACAGCCTCGCTTATCTTATAATCAACTAACCTAGGATTAACAGCTATATGTGGTTCAAACCCACTTTTAATTACACCCCACTCTTTAGTATCGAGATATTCCCTTAATGCCTTTTCACCCTTTGATTCATAAATGCGGATACCCTCTACTAAATCCCCCTTCGGCGCATCTTTGATTTTTGTCATCATAAGAGTGGTATCACCATTAAAGTGGTCATACCATGTCTGGAATCTGGCATATCTTATATCATTTCTGTATTTGAATAGCTCCTTCTCTATTATCTTAGCTAATTTAATCTCCCCTGGTTTAATATCCTTTGGCGATTCTACTCCCATATTGTTCTTTGAGGCTATGTAATCGCTAACCCGTTTAAGTGCTTTCTCATCCCCTGATATTTCAGTATAACTAGGAGTTGAGGATTTGAGACGTTGCATCGCTTCCTTAACCTTAAAATCACCTGTCTTTGCCTGGTTGGAAATAAGTTGTTCTATTCGATGCCATCTCACGTCCTTAGTGCGTATCCCTAATTTCTCAAACCTATACCGTGCGCTCCATAATCCACTAACATCAGCTCCTTCGGGCATTTTCTTAAAAGATGCAATCTGCCTCCAGAAATTTGAAATATCCCTTGCAACACTAGGATCATCTACCCACATACCTGCTCTTAGTTTTTCTATATCCTTGCGGAGCGGTGCGTTCTGCTCCAGTGCCTTTGCTATTTTAACATCACGCTCAATCAATCCAACTTCAGACTCGTAGTTTATCTGGCGGATTAAGTTTCTACCTTCAGCCTCAGATATGAACTGAGAAGGACTAATATACCCCTCATGCTTTAAACCAAGATTTTTCTTTATCGCCTGATACGTTTCTTCATTAAGTTTCTCCTGACCGATTAACTCTTTCTTGAGAGATTGGATGTTCTGCTCGGTGGACTTGGTTATTATATTCTTCCCCTTAATCTTCTTGGGGCGTGCTCCCTGTACAGCCTTGAGTATCTTTTGAAGGTCGGTAAGAAAAACATCTGTAAGATGCGTCTTACCAGAATTAGCTTTTATTATCTCTCTTAACTGGCTTTGAGGTAGGAATTTACCTGCTTTCACAGCCATTATCTGTTGGCGAAGTTTCTTCTCGGCAGGGACAAGGGATTTATTTATCTTCGCCAGTTCCTGTCTTAGTTCTATTTTGCTTGTGCCTTTTGGTAATTGCTTGGCAGGCGTAGCCAGTAGTTCCTGTATCTCAGTTCTGCGTGCCTCTGGTGTCACTGGAGGCTTAGCAACCTCTGGTATGGCTCTAGGGGCTTCTGGTGAGGGTTCAATAGGTGGTATCCCCAATCTCTCAGGCTGTTCCATTGCTACTCTGAGGTTAGCCGCTAGTTGTGTCTCAAAAGAAGGTTTGGTTGGTGCTTCTGGAGTGACTGCAGGTGCGCCAAACCTTGCTAATCCCGCTTCCGAGTATTCCGTTACGTCAGGAGACGAAACAAACCCGTGCTCTTTATTGTAATCTAATACTTCCTTAACGGCTGCCTTACCCTCTTCCCCGAGACCTTGTGCCTTGACTATCATTGTTACGGTCTGGACATTATCACGTAGTTGCACCAATGCAGTTACCATAGCTTTGTTATTGGCATCTGTGCGTATAATAAGCTCGCCCTGTCCTACTCCGATGGAACCAACTGTATTAGGTGCTATTGGTTGAATATCTAATTGGGCATTAGCACGTGATAGTTCCTCTGCCTGTCGTGCTGATGACATAACCATAGGTTTAGGTGGTATCTTCCCCCCAAAAGCCATAGCACCTGTCTGTGTGCCTCTGGGGATTTTAATGTAGTCTTTTACCAGCGCAGAAGTAGCATCGTAAACATCTTGATAGACTTTCTTGACCTGTGATGCTGGGATCTTACCCTCTTTGTTTGGTCTAAATACTGACTTAATCGCCTCTTTGGTAAGAAAGGAAGGTCTCAGGTTTCTCTCTGCCCAGACAGCAAAGTTATCAAGTGCTTCCTCACTGAAAACAGTTCCTCTAGTTTTCCCCTCTTTGACCATAAGCCTTCGGGCTGCTATATCGAGAAACTTGCGGAAGCCTGCCTGTGCTACAGCAACACCACCGATTAGAAGTGATTGTATCATTGCTGTTTCGGCAAGACTTATTTCTATATCCCCTATCTTGAACATAGGGTCTTCCGCTACCTGTTTGACAATTTCCTTATTGACGAGTTCATATATTGGAATAGGAGAGCCTCGGACTTGAACACGCCTCTCATCACCGACTCTAGATACAGAGAGGTATTCCCCTGGTTTGAGTATATCCTCGGTATCTTCCCGTGATTCAAACTCCTCCAGCAACACACCTTGGGGAGTGCGAATATTCTTCTCTAGTATATCCCTCTCTAACTCAGGTCTAAACTGCCCAGCCTCTTCAAACGTCAAAGGCTGTGTAGTCCTACCAGATACAGCAGGGAACTCTTGAGGTTCTTGTCGAAATGGTTGAAGTGGTTTACGTTCCCGCCACTTCCTACTAGCCGCCCTAAGCATTGCGGGAGTTATCATTAAAACCTCACCGTTTTAATACGACCAGCTTGCCTCGCAGAACTCTCACCCCTACGAAACTCACCTTGCTTCAAGAATTCCTCTCTTAATTTCGGGGTCTGCCCCTTTAGAAACGTAGCCCACGTTTCCTCGGTTTGGTCTTCCACCTGACCTTTGAAACGTCTTATTTCCAACCCAAATCTGTCCTCATACCAGTTCTTCCATATTTGAGAACCTTGTAACCCAAGTCTCTCTTCTTCAAATGCGGGTTCAAACTCAAATCCCGTGGGTCGAGTAGTAGTTCCCCTTGTTAAACGGCTAGGAGTTTCTTCACCTACACCAGCCCCACCTTCGAGAGATGCCAATCCTTGATGGATTAACCATTGTGCGTAAGGCTCGTCTGTTTTTGATTTATCATATCGTGATTGATAATGGCGAAGAATACCTGGGTCTATATCCTTTTCAGATATAGTGGGGAATACCTCGTTTTTTATCTGGCGGAAGATGTCTACCCTTGTCCCTTGGGGATGCAATCTCACCAACGCTTTAACCTTATCCCAGTAAGACATATCCGTAGAGGCTAGATAGAAAGATTTAACACGTTCATAAAGTTCTAAGGCTGGTCGTTCCTTTTCACTTGGTGATGCCTTCCACTCCTCATAGCCACGTAGTTCGGGAGTTACACCAAAACCTTGTAGATATGTAACTTCCGCTGCCCACACACGCTGGAGTTCTTCTCCACTTATTTCTCTTGCTTTTAACAACTGGTTAAGGTTTCCCTGCAACCAGCGCAGATAGCTTTCTCCTTCCTCGATGTTCTCTTGCCCGATAGCTATATCAAACTCACGTTTGAACTCCCCACGTTCTCTAGGGCCACGTTCTTCTTCCCTTTCCCGCTCCCTCTGTCTATCCCGTTCTGCTTTCCTAAGTCCACCACCGCCTACTTCTCGTTCAGTTGTCATTTCTTCTGCCTCTTTTTATAACTTTCAAACACATCCTGCCAGTAATCAGTACCATTCCCCCATCCCTGTATCGGAGGGAGACGGTTGGGCTGGAGACCAGGTTGAGGTGGTCTAGGGAACTCACCTAATCTGTGTCTTTTGCGCTCAAACTTATAAGGACCCAATACCATTAGAATCCCTCTGGTGGTTCTTCTTCCCCGCCGAAAGCCATTTGCTCAATAGCCATATCCTCCTGTGTTTCCTCCCTATCCAACTCCCTGACCAGGGACTCCGCAGCTACCTCGTCACCCCGCAATCTTATTAGAGCTTCGGCAGCCTTTTTCTTCGCACCCTTCGGGCTATGCTCAAAGAGTTCTATCGCTGCCAAATCACCCAGCATCTTCGGGTCTTGAATTTTCAGGATATTCTCCCACACCCACTCAATAGGTAACCCGAGGTCTCTAAGCATCTGGGCTTGCTGTGCTTTATCCATCTGTGACCACGGAGTTCCTGTGGAGAACTCAACCTTGATTATGTGGGGTTTCTTCAAATCAACTGGTGTAACCTGGGTTGTATAGTATTTATTATCCTGTATAGTCTGAACATCGACTTTAATTCCATTACTTATTAACTGCTCCTCTATTAAACGGCATATCCCTGCATAATAGGTATTCAATAATCTTAGTTGTGGGTTAAAGACGATATTCCGTGCTTCCTGTACTAGATTTTGTAGTGTTCCTGACTGCGGATTGGGATTATTTATGCCCACAGTTGGCAGAGAACCCTTTTCAAACTCTCGCTCGAACCAGTTAAACATCTCAATCACAGTAGGGGCAATATCCTCCATGGGGGTAGGTTTGATTTCCTGCTTCCCCCTAACAAGATTAAGCACCCCGTCTGCCGTTTGGATGGTACTCTTAATTTCAGGTATACCAGCATCATGATAGTGAAGTAATGGTTGTTTTGCCCTTAAATTAGCGTGGGTAGCGATTATAGAACCAAACTGGTCACGCTTTTTACTAATGTCCCTGATAGGAGCAAAGATACTATCCCCGTAATTCTCGTCTTCAGACTGGGAAAGTCCTCTAATCAGAGGACTGGTAGCGATAGGCATAAGCAAAACAGGCATAGATATATCATAGTGCTTGGGTTCTTTAAGAAAGGTATTGTTGCAAACTACTGCGTTAGTCGCTCCTTTTTTTTCGTATTTCCAATAATCAATAACAGCGAGATTATTAGGAGTCTTTGAAAAGGGATTAAACCAATGCAATGGGATATTTATCTTCTTCTTGTAATCTTCCTCTAATTCCTCTCTACTGCGAAAGGTCTTATAAGCCCTCCACTTATTAACCTCATAGGTCACCCACCGAGGGTCCCACGGCATTAAATCAAAGATAACATCATTCCCTTCCTTACGAACAAGATATCTCCCAGCTACCCAGCCACGAATAGAGGCACACCATATTGTAAAATCCCTTAGCGGGGGGAGGAGGAGAGAGATTAACCTCTCATCGCCTTTCTCAAAAGCAAACTGGAGTAATCTCTCTAGTTTCCCCACATCATCTCTTTTATCATCTCCTTCAGCCTCGGCTAACCTAACCGCAATCGTCATGTCAGCAGATGCTAGTTTGGAGTGGACTTCGTCAGCAAATGTTCTTAACCCGTTGGAGACAATATCTATATCGTTATCACGCAGGCTATCTCTCTTGGTAGTTGTCTCCAACTGCCACCTCTTGAAATCCCTGTCCTGTCTGTTGGTTCTATCTTTAAGTTCGCTTTCCTTGGTGGAGACCTGTGCTGTTATTATACCTGCGTCTAATGCCATACTATCTCCTTAAATAGATAAGGGCGGGTAAGCCCTAACGCTTTACCCGCCCCTTTTGTTCAATTAGTAGCTAGGGATTTGCACCCTAGATGCGTGATGTAGTATGCGCATCCCACTTCCAGCTAGGGCAGGATATACCTAGTTAATGGCTCCTATGTTTGTATAGTTAGTATCCCAACGAGCCACTGGATTGAATTTCTCAAGGTTTAGCTCTTTATTTCAGACTTTATTTCTTTTAGTCGTTTCAAAATGTAGGTACAGGCTTGGTTCCACCCTCTCAAAACATTGTTTCCTGTTGAACATTGATAATCGCTCACATATAATCCATGCGGGCCACTCTTCTCCACCTTTTTCACCTCTTTTATTATGTATGAAAGATGCGATTCCCTTGCAACTTCTGAACCTAAGTTGTGATTTTCTGGCATTTTACTACCATCCATTACATCCTCTACCATTTATATGGCTGGGAGTTCCGCTTGCGTCTACCTATTCCGCCACTACTAATTATTCTATATCCAATGGAACGCCCTCATGGATTTCAGCTAGTCTCTTCTCTGAAATAAACCCTTCCTGTGCGATATACCAGATAACCCCGCACATATGACAAGCATAGCCCATGAACCCTCGTTTAAAGAGTCCACATCTACACTTAGGGCAATATACAGTTTCCATTACTTCCATTATAACACAGGCCATTACCATATCTTTTTTCCCGCGACATACATAGATGCTGGCTCTGCAATACCAATCTCTTCCAGGAACTCGCTTATAAACATTAAGGGGATGATTGTATCACCGTGTGTTCTACTAGTAGGCTCTGGATACCCGTTTATCCACTGGTATTCCATAAGTTCCTTTATCTGTGGTGACCAGCGAGTTGCTAAACTCCCGTCATTTATTTTTTCAACTAATTTAACAGCTAGTTCTCTTTTCTTAGGTCGAGTCAAGGAATATCCCACCTTCTTTTCATGCTCGAAATAGAGGTTGGGATATCCCAACGACTCTAATTTATCACATACCGCCCTTCCTACACCGATGTTATCCACGATTAACAAGGGAGCATCATATTCATGGCATAACTTATCACAATCAAAGGCAAATGAGTCCGTTCCTAGTGTATTAGTGTAAATCGCCGCCACTACCTCTGCGGTCAATCCTCTTACACCGGCAATAGTAAGACAGGAGTAATCCAATCCCACACCTTCCCCAACGTCTATACCCGCTATATATTGTGTTCCAACACTGCGAGGACACAAGATGTAGATATGGTTCTGTTTTACTTCGGGCTGCTCCATCCTATTATCCCAAAGTTGCTCCATAACATCCCCATCGAAGCAGGATTGTGCTGACATGGGTGAAAGGGCTTCTTTTACAGTTCTGGGATAGTTGGCTTCCACGACCCACGGGGTATCTTTATTCTCTTTAACTAATTGTGCATAAAACCCCTCTCCACGGTCAGGCCTGACGTCATAACCATAGAAAAGAGATTTAAACCCGTTCTCTCCGTTTTCGGCTGCTTTCCAATGAGTCTTAAAATAACTATCGGGTTTGGTTTTATCCACTGTTGAGACGGAGATGAGTTGTCTTTCTGCACTATCGGCGACTGTAGCACGAGTATGAGATAAATTCACCTCATAACAGTCATGGAAATCAGATTCATCATGTATTACTGTTCCAGCGGTCTCACCGATACCTGCGGTTTCAGTTGAGGACAGTGCGGTAATCCTTGAACTGTTCTCTTTAAAGCCAAACTTCTCTGCTGAATTGGGTTCCAATGTATACACCTGCATCCATTCGGGTAGATTAAGGTAGATAATCCGTGATTTATCTAATAGTTGTATGGACTCGGATTGCCCCTTCGAGATTTCCAATACATTCCAACCAGGGAGAGTGTAAATCTTCCACAGGGCGTAAATCGCTAATGCCCAAGAAATACCAATTTGTTTGGCTTTTATCAAATCAATTAACTTATACTTCTCAAGAATGTTATAAAAGTCGATCAGGTGAGGCCATAATATGTAAGGCAACGCCAGATGTCCGGGCTCTTGTATCTTAACAAACTTAAGAAAGGCGAATATATCGTTGCCCATTTCTATGATTGTGTTTTCTTTTTCTGATTTATTCACTTATCATCCACCCTTTATAGATTGAGTTAAAAGGTCTAAAAGCCTGTGAGTAATTTTAAGGTCTTCACCCCGCAATCTCTCATCTAACCGTGGCTTTATCAAACCGTCTTCGTCTAAACGCCTTACAAGTTGCATCGCCTCTGTGTTTGAAATGAAAGTCCAACCACTCCTATCGGATAACTCTCCCACAACATAGTTTCCCGCAGGTCTGTACCAATAACCGTCCATTGCAACATCCAAAAACCAGCCTCCGTGAAAATATACGTTCTCCATTTAATTCCCCCTTACGTACCAGTCCCACTCTAAATATATAGCGAGATTGTACTCGTTTTTATTTCTGTGCACAGAAATAATCTCTCGGAACTTATTAGTCAACCTCTCATGGTCTTTATCGATTATATAACCGATGGCTCTATTAAGTTTATTCATATCAAAATATCTCTTATTTGTATCATATACCTTCCTGTAAGGTCTGTCAAGTATTAGTAAAAATAACCTGAATGGGGTCAAGCCATTACGACTATCGACCCATCTGGCAAGATGTCTACCCATACTATATTACCCTGGGGTGTTAAGTACCTTATTTTATCCCCTTGTTCATCCTTTTCGTGGTATATTTCCAACCAGTCCCTTTCCGCTATCCATGCAGTAAGCTTCTCTTCCATACCATGAATCTGAATCATTCCCATCTCTTGCCTCCTTATCGTATCCCTTTCTATATTCTCTGTCAAGTATTATGTTAAGTAAATTGGAAAAATAACTTATCCGTTTATTGGGGTAGATTGATAGTATTGTTAATATTAGTGGTATATGGTGATTGGGTATTGATTGTATTAGTGATGATGTATGAAGTGAGTGTCTAAGGCTGTGTAGTCCACGTGACAGGGTAGGCACAAGGGTATGAGTAGTATGTGGTGGGTAAGATAGGATTTGAATCTACTCAGGCACAAGTCCACCAGTTCTACAGACTGGCGCAGCTCCCCGTCTCTGCCGCTTACCCAGAACATATGTTCGAGGGCGCACTATAAGCATTACGTAAAGCTAATCAGGTATAACATTACCATCTGCATCAAGCTCAGGGATGATGGTAGTTACTAACCCTTTCCCTTTATACATCATTACTGTATCACCTGGCTTGTGAATACTGGGGTTGTATAATGGTGCTGCTGTCAAACCTGTACAGTCTCGCTTCTTAGTAGGTTTTAATATCTTTTTAAGTAAAGCTTCCCCTTTAGTCAAACCTGTTTGGGTTTGACTAAAGGAGAAGTTTTACTTAAAAAGATAGTAGGGGGTATTAAAAAGCGAGACTGTGCAGGTTTGACATCACCGCCATTATACAACCCTAGTATCCACCGACCAGGGGATACGGTAAGGATGTACAAAGGCAAGACGTTGGTGACTACCACTATCCCTGAGCTTGATGCTGATGGCAATGGCTGGGATAAGAAAAGCGGTGATCAACACCCAGTACTGGGCGACCTGCGTCCAGGTGATGCCCTTCATGCCCCCAAGCACGGCGTAGAAGAATACCAGCCCCATGCCGATGAGCACGCCGTGGGTGATCTCGACGTTGAGGAAACGGCTGAAAACCACCCCCACGCCACGCATCTGGCCCGCCACGTAGGTT
>LAZR01002213.1_pt1 | contig 11495 bp, 12 predicted proteins | sample 329461 | NCBI WGS metagenome assembly LAZR01 (sample SAMN03002196, study PRJNA259156) | marine sediment metagenome | biome: sea floor; feature: Hydrothermal impacted sediments; material: marine sediment; isolation source: Loki non-amplified sample from Loki's castle hydrothermal vent sediment ...
GCCAACGGACTAATAGCTTTAAGTAGTCCTCTGGATGGCTTTTCTTCTTTGAACCATTCAAGTTCATCAGAAATCCTTTCACTATATATATCAAGATCAGCAAATTGTTGCATCGGTGGTTTTTCTTTCTCCGGCGTTGGGTACATAGATTTGGCTGTATCAGCCCCGTATACTCTGCTCGCATTGATCCGAGCGGCATCTTCAGAAGAAATCAAACCCTGTTCACCCATCATGGTAGTACGTTGAAGTTGTGCCAGTTGCTGTTGTGCTTGTTGGTTGAATTGAAGCATTTCTTGTTTTGCCTTGGTATGTAATTGTTGTCTCATGTTTGCCACTTTTTGCCGACCAACAAATCGTGCACTTCTATTTAATTCATTCCACTGAAGAGTAAATCTATCTTGTATCTGTTTTCTACCAGTTTGTATCTCTTGTTGCAGAGATACTTCAGGTGTTAGATCACGCCGAGTAGCAGCAGGGAATTGTTGAAATTGTTGGCCATATTGTGGTCTTGGCATAATATCCTCTTAAGCGTAGAAATCTGGTGTCCTTGATTTAGTACCTATTAGCCCTGTGGTTTGATAATGAATATCCGCATAATGAATAAACGGGTCGGATGGCGTTCCAGTTAAATTGTTGGCGTCCATTTCTAAAGTCAACTCTATAACACCATCAGGCTCAAAATCGTCTCTGTCAAATAAAGCAGAAGTCGCCGAAGCTCCTGATATAGTTATCTCTGTGATATGTTGTTGGTATTGATTCAATCCTGAGCCAGCATCATTTATGTCAATACTTGAGAATGTTGCCGTAATTGGGTTTCCCGAAAATCCTGTAAATACAGAACCGGACGCTTGGTTGTGTCCCTTGGCGTATACAGCAAAGTATTTGAAATCAATAGTTCCACCAGTTGCCCCTGTGTTATTCTGACTCCAGTGAATGTGAAGATGTATGTCTGTGCCTGGAACGTAATCATGGGGAATATGGTAAGTTAAATAGGCTTCGTCTCCATCTGAAAATTGCCAAGCATCAACATCTCCATTATATGTTGTTAATGTAGGTTTGGTCCCACCCGTATTTCTGGAAAATTGATCTCCCAACAAATCTGCAAATCCAAAAGTAGGGGTTGCTTGGTCTACTTTAATTCCATTACCAGAAGCTTTTTCAAAAACTAAAAATGCGGAACCAACTGGATGTATATCTCCTGTTGCTGTTATTTTAGTATAATTAGTTGAATCACCATGATGGAATATAGAAGCATCAGTTACATAGTGGGTAGCGGTAGATAACATACGGTCAACAGAAGTATCATCAGTAAACCACAATTCATTAGGTGTGGCAGTTTTAGTCCATACTTGTCCATAAGTCGCTGAACTTGATTCTGCTGCTGCTTGTTCAGTTAAAGTTATTGTTCCTTCAACAGTCAACCTTGACTGGGGAGTACCTGAGCTACCAAGAGTAAAGTTTCTGTTACTATCAATAAATAAAGCCACGCCTTGATTACTTACAATGGTAAAAGTATCTGCGGCGTGACCATATAATATTTGACCCCTTATACTACTGTCTGGGTCGCCAAAATAGATTCCTCCTATTTTATTGTTAGGAGTTAAAATTGAAATACCAGCATTGTCGTTATTCTCTATTATCAAATCATCCGCAGCGGCAATTGCTGTTACTGAACCGGCACTTGCAGTATGCACATGCAAAGTACCATCAGGACTTGGTGTACCCAAACCTGTTTGTCCACTTATGTTGTTTATCACACCATTGTTTGATAATTTAATATCCGCAGTACCATAAGTTGCACCGGAGAAGTCCACTCCATAAGTGTAAGCTTTATTACCAGCAGAAAGATTAGTGCCTTTGAAGTATATACCGGCATCTAACGCTTGGCCATTACCGCCAACAGCTTCGTTCTCAATGTAAATCCCATACCCCGTACCGGATACGTACCCTTCGGTAGCAGCGTCACGGGTATGAGTACGTACATGCAACACACGAAGGTCGGTTACAGTATCCTTAGCACTCCATTCAGTATTGATTAAACAACCACGCATCATTGTAATGGTTGCTGCGGTGGTAGTTGATTTACCAATGGCTTCTATTAATGCACCATTGAGTACACCGGCGTTTATGCCGTCATTATTAACTGCTTGTAGTAAAGCTCCTTGTGCAGAAGCAGAGGTATCGGTAGTTACTAACTGTGCTCTTGCACGAATAGCTGTTACATTATAGTTATTACCAGAGTAATGAATCTCAAACCCATGTTGTCTGGTGTTAGTTACATCAATCGGACTTGCCTGACTACCGGCAGTATGTTTGAATCCTATATCTGTAATAGTACCAGTAGTACCTAATGCTATAGTATTGTTGGGACGGTCTATTCTAAATATATTAGCCATTAGAACGTTGGCCCCCAAAAGCCAGTATTAGTTGTCATTATACCTGCATTACCCGCCACTACTGCTCCCACCGACCCCACCCATAACTCTATCGGGTCACGCTCAAACATTATGAACGGGTTGCGATAGAGCAAGGCAATTTCAGAAGCTGTGAGGGCACGGTTGTTGTATAGGTAAATATATCCAACGTCACCGGATAACCAATTATCTGTCGGTGCAAACCATTGACCTATCGTGGGAACACCTGACGATATTGACATCACATCACCAGTGCCTGAATAACTACCCCCATCCTCAACGCCGTCAACATAAATATCCATATCGCCAGCACCACGAATGACACCAGCGAGATGATACCACCTATCGGCGACTAAGGCAGTTGTGCCTTCTTTTGTTCGACGGTCATTGGAAGTTACACCATCGCCATCGCCGTACTGGAGCCATACCATATCCGTGGAAGTTCTGTTATGTAACAGAACTCCATGATATTGACCATTAACATCGTGGCTTGAAAATATTGGGTCCCAACCACCAGTGCTATCAAACTTAGCATAAGCAACAATAGTCACTGGTAACGACAGTGGACTTTTTAAGGCTGCCCCCGTTATATTATCCCCTCCGTCAAAACTTATAGCAGAATCATGCTCTCCTGGAACCCAAATAGGAGAAGCAGCACCGGCACCAAATGTCAATATTTCTCTATTCCCGCTCAAATCAAAGACTTTATTGCCTGAGCCTTTGTTCATCAGCCAGAGACCGACAAGACCTTGCGACAAAGGCTCGCTTCCGTCGAGAGGTGTTCCTAATAGTGGTTTATGTTGAAAAGTCCAGCCCATTAAGCATCTCCTGAGTTAGATACTTGATAAACTATTTCACAGTCAGCAGCGACAGTATTTTCAACAAACTTGAACTTGCCGTCATTATCCATATTATTTGCTACTGGATTAGTAATAGCAATCGTAGTTTCACCAGCAGGTTCGGTAGCTGCAAATGCTGTTAATACTGCCGTACCAATAGGGCCGATAAACCTTGATATAGTCGTCCAAGAGCCATCAACTCCAGCCTCGGAACCACCTTGAACAATAATCTCCGTTCCAGTGTGGGCAGTCGTGCTTGATAAGGCAATAAAGATATGTAACGTAGAACTCTGAGAAGCACTTACATCAATAGAGCCGGATTCAAGGACGGCGTTTTGTGCTATCTCCTGCCATGTTAAAACTTCTGTATTCTCTGTTTTGGTAACGCCGGTAAAATCAGTTACTTTTGTCAGCCTCGCCATTACGAATACAGTCGAGCCATCAGCGTCGAATGTGTTATTAAATACGATATTCGCCTGCGAAAGAGATACTGGTATGGAGATTTCGTACATTCCCACACATTCCACTTCAGCATCGTCTATATCATAGAGTATAGATGTTGTTATATCTTGTTCGTGGTCTAAGCCATTAAGTATTGTAACTGTATCAGCCATAATATTCTCCTAAACTGCAAGATAACCTGTAACTTCTACGCCAATATTTCCAGCACCTTCTGTTATTACTTCCAATGCTTTATTGGCTACATCTAAAACTAATGGAGCTTCGGGGGGATATGTTTTTACTAATCCACCGCCTGCCTTCAACCAGAATTTAGGAGTTATAGCATTGCTATCCTCATCCTGTAATTTTACCCACATTTCTGCGTCAACTGATATAGTAAGAGACAGTATATAAATTTTACGACTTACTGTGGCAGCTTTAACAACATTAGCTTCTGCACTGGCATCAGCACTATCAAAGATCTCCACAAAATTCTGGGGCATTAGACCCCTAACTATTCTACCAAATCTATCAGTACAAATACGAGCAGCATCACCGTCAGCACCCACATCTATTGGTAAGCCCGTACTATACCCTGCTCCCATTATTTGTGGCCCATCGGAAGAAGCAGCAGAAGCATGAACAGCATCCCAATCGTCTATAATACCCAATGATGCAACAGCATCATCATCTGTGGCCAGCGAAACCCTCTGAGTTCCGGTATCTATCGTACCTTCGTTCAAAGATATGGCAACCCCACCCATTTGTGAAAGATTAGTTACAGTAGAAACCGTGGTAACTGTGCCACTTGCTATAACAACAGCACCAGTATTACAGGTAGTTATATTAGCATCAGTCACGTGCAATTTACCCGTGCTGCCTACGCGGAGTGGAACATAGTCACCGTCAGCAGGAGTCAGTGTAGTTAAAGTATCATCACGAACTGCCAAGGCCATTACACCTGTGTCTGTAGCCCCTAAAGCAGAATCACGGGCTTTACCAAGACTCGTAGCGGCTACGCCAGGTACTATACTGGTGACATCTACATCGCCTATGTCAATACCGGAATTAGCAGCGAGTTTACCAATAGCATTTGTCCCTGCTGGTAAAGACTCACCAAACTTAATATCACCTATGTAAGTGGCATCACTTATATCAGAAGCCGGAGCGACTGTCAACGCATTAGCCTTGGCTGCCTGATTTACTCTTATAGAACCAGTGCCATTGAGTGTGCCATCCACCAGTTTAATAAACTGAACTTGGCCCGCAAGAGTACCATCTACTGAAATATCATCAGTAGCTACCGTCTTACCTGAACCTTCAGTTACATCAATACCGTCAGCCATAGTTTTCTCCCTATGTTTTATAAGTTAAAGCAAGTAGAAGTCCTATACACATTCCATCTGCTATTGCTACCGCAGTTTCAGCGGTGAAGTACATTTCGTCATCATCAACATAAAATATAATATCGCCAGCAGAATTTTTTACTGTTATACCTTCAAATTCAGGATGGACACTTGTGCCTGGTACAGATTCTAATGCTTTACTCGCATCAGTAGCAACCAAACGAGAAGCTGTCAAATCAGTTATAGTTAGATCAGTGAATGTGGGGCCACCATCACGACCTAATTTGAACTTAATTTTATTGATGATAAGATCAAGTCGTTTCCAGTCTTTTGGAATAACTCTCGGTATATCTAATGATTGGCCCATTTTTTACCTTAGCCGATTCGCCTGAGATTGTATATCTGCCCATTCTACATCAGAAATTAAGTTTCCTGTCATGCCAGCATATCTATCACTTGTTAAACTCGGTGCTGATTCTCTCATTTCATTTCTACCTATGTCATCACCACCATCACCATTTGTCTCACCATACATTGCTGGAAACTGTCGTGCTTGTGAAGTTCTTGTCGGTCGAGGTCGAAATGCCATTGATTCTCTTTGTAGACTGGCTTGTAAATTAGCTATATATGTTTGTAAACTTCTACTTGCTGCTGATTCACCTGCTTGAAAACCTCTTTGTAGTCCTGCTTGGCCTGCTTGGAATCCCATACCGGCTTCTTGCATTTCAATGCCAGAAATCGCTCGTGCTCTTTCCCCTTCTAAACCTGCTCGTGTTGGTGCAGCAACTTCCTCTTCAAATCTCATACCAAGTCCACCGGCCATAGTAGTTCCTGCAAGACCAGCACTAACAAGATTCTGCATTCCTGCTGATACAACTTTAACTCTGCCGCGTTCTAACCCTGCTTCAATACCTTTACCGAAACCACCACCGGGTGCATATTGTACTTTAGCTTTTCTTAAAGCCGCAAGTGCTGTTGAACTTATACCACCACCAGTAGAAGTAGCGGCAGGAGTAACTATTCGGCGAGTTCTTGCCGGTTTGCTACTTATTGTTCTTGTATATCCACCCGGCATTGACGCTTTAGCCAAAACAGAGGACATAAATTGTCGGCCACCTGCTCCTGTATATGGCATTATAATATCCTTCCTATCTGTTTAACATCTAATATTAATTTTTCAAATCCCCAAGTTTCTGTTGCTGTGTCATTGCCAATCTTTATGGCACCAAATCTACCTCGTATTTTTCTACGATCTCTATTACCTTTCTGAAAACCTGGACTACCAAAAGTGCCAGAATATTTTGATACCGCAGGAGATGCTTCAACATTTTCAATTACTTTCTCAGATGTTCTTGCAGCAAAAATTGAATAATCAATATCATCTGAATCACTCTCGCTACCACCTGATTCCCCACCTGCGGATATAATATTTACGTTACTTAGTGTACCATCGTTCATACCATCAGATAATTGTATGGGTCCAAGAGTTACATTACTATCTATTGCTTGATCAGATCCACCTATATCATCATCTTCGGCGGTTTTATCAAACTTTCTAATATAACCATCCTTGCAACCTACAAGTAAATCTCTAAGGCCAGGATCATTAGCGGGATAATAAAACAAAGAGTATGGTCCACATTCATCTGGATATACTTCAGGGAAAAATCCTTCAGTTTTCAAATCATACCAATAATTAGAATTAGAACCATCAGATAATTTAGTAATACATATATTTATACCATAATCTATCCTATTATATGCCATAGTAATGCGGTGCGTAGACGGATCGGCATCTTCATCTTTAACTAAATCCGGCAACGCTATTGCTGATAGACAAATTGGGGTCCCCGGAATAGTAGTTTTGTAAAAGCCATTTGTGCCCCAAAAATATAAATTTCCTGCACCATCCCAACACCAACTATTCGCACCAAATATACCAGTGGTCAAATCAAGTCCACCAAGTTCACCACCGTAAGCTGGATCGCCTGACATATACCAGATAGAAGTGGCACAGCCAAAGATAAGATAATCATCTTTATATGATATAAGGCAGCGTATAATGTCACCAAGTTCACCTGCATCGGCGTTGCCGCCCTTCACTGGTGTTCCTGCATCGCCCGCCACATAAGCAAAATCCCAAGGAAAAGCCTGACGAGCCATATACCATTGTTCAGGATGTTCTGGATCACCAGATAAAATTGTTCTGCCACGATATAAAACACCAAGATATGCTTTGTTAGGCAAAGCACCGTAAGTCTTTGTTGAAGAATCGAGAGTAAGCACCACATCTGGATAATCAGTCCAGTCATACCAATGTGGCCCGGCTGTAACAGCAGAGATATTAGCATTAGGGATCGGACTTGGATTCATAGTAGCAGTAGCATTATTACTTGAAATGTCAGTGCCAGTTACGAATGCAGTAGCACTACCAGCATAATACGCGTAACCATATATTAATGTTTTTGCAGTATTCACAAAATCAACAACCATATTTGCAATGTCACCACCACCTTGATCTTGTGTGAGAATATCACCTTTCGCGGGTGGTGAAGTCATTGCCGATACAGTTATTTTTGTATTAACAAAATCCGCTACTTTAAGATTAGCACCATTAACTATGAATGCTTTCTGGTAAGCCTCAAACATGTTAAGTTGATCAGATGTGTCAATATCGCCATTAGCAGCACTAAGTTCTACCATTGTTCCAGCAGCCACGTTTATATCCTCATACCAAAGTTCATCACTTCCAGCGGTTACTAATCTTTTATATGTTACTATATCGCTTAGTGACACCGCCATTATATATCTTCTATCCAAATTGTATTATTTGCTGCGGCTATTAGTTTCTTAATCGTTGTCATGTTACTTTCACCAGTATATTCCCAATCAGTTCCCTGAACTCCTGGTGGACTATCATATGGACCTTGCCCGTTGCCACCACTGATGAGTCTATAACTCACTCGTATCTGGTCAAACGCTATACTTACAAATGACCACTCATCACCAGTTGTTGTCCCTGAAGCATTTACCGCGTCTATTCTCCAATACCGGGTTATCAAATAATCAAATGGAGAACCTAAAGTAATACCATCAACAGTAAAAGACAAACCTGCTTGTCCTGAAGAAACTAATGTTAAACTCCCTGGCGTATCGCCATAATATACATCATAAGAAGTAGCCCCACCGCCATCTTCCCAAGTTATTGTTGCCTGGTCTAATGTAACATCTGCTGCTGCATCAGTTGGTGTCGGATTAATCGCTTTAGAAGGTACCCCTTCAGTTGCCCTGATACTTACTGTAACAGTTTCAGGAGTTCCACCACCAGAAATTAATTTCTGTAAATTTAATACAATACTTGAAATAGTATAAGTCGATGAAGCGGTAAATGTTTGTGCATTCCAAGTTGTATCGAATGTAAACACGTCCCCTGTCGGAGTAAAAGAGCCGTCATCTTTTACTATACCAGAAGCCTTAGTCTTAAACCAAGTATCTAAAATCGAAGATTCAACCCAAGAACCACCAGAATCGGTACTTACATATCGGCTTCCATTAGCATAAGGATTATCTGCTCTGGCGGCCCAATGCACTTGTGCAGCCCCTGTTCTTGCCGCTGCATTTGTAATAATAGCATATTTTACACCACTCGTTAATTCAATAGGTGTATCAAAAGTTATTTCACGTTCTTCAAAATTTGGGTTTTCCGGTAAAGTGTTCCCATTAGTTGTACCTGAAGTTAAATCCGCACCTGTTGGATCACCTGTTGCCATATTATACCACCGAACTAACAGTACACATCGCTACCACTGGTTGTTCTGCCGCACCTATTTGAGTACCAGCACCCCACTTATCTAATCCTGGCCTTTGCCCACCACGCAATCTATTTGATAGAGCATCATATGGGCGTACATTAGACATACTAAATGATGTCAAAGAGGGTTGTTTTTCAGTTTGGAAACCTTTATGTAAACCCTTAATAGGAAAAGTTATATCCATATTATAATTCCAAATATGGGGCAGGACGCACCTGCCCCGGATAATATCTGCATGTCACTCATCCTGGTGATAGCGGCAGTCGTATCAATTAAAATCGTGAATGCGGTAGGCAATCTTGATTTTCATTGGACTGTTACCAGTTGCAGGAATACCAATAGCAACCAGTTCTAATCCGTCATTAACGTCTGTCACTACTCCTGCGGCTGTACCCAATGGTGCCATAACTGTATAAGCATCTGCTGTTTTGTGCAAGAAATTAGTACCAGTCACTGCACCGCTCAAAGCTGTATTCCCTGTTACTGTCTGAACAGTTAAACTTGTATTTGTATCATAGGTTGTGCTATTATAATCAATATACAGTACAGCCGATACAAACTCAAGAACTTTTTTGGGTCCAGGTGCATCTACAAGTAGTTTGGGTGCAGAGACTAAAAGTTTAATCTCAGCAGAACTAATATCTATGATCTTTTCATAGACTTTACCTGCGGTTTTGCCTTCAGTGTCCGCAATTTGATTTTCAATATCATAAGCCATGAATGCTCTACGTGACATTATGATCTCCTTTCATTAAATTGTTAATTAACTTTCATTATAAGAAACATCGTTCCAGCTTCTCCCATAGTACCTACGGCTTCTAATTTGATCGCCAGTCAACATAGGGCCGAGCTTCCTGGGTGCACTTCGCATATCAGTTTTGAAAGCATTACGCAGTGCCTTCTTATGGTAATAATCTGTCCAGAATGTATCGAAGTGTTCATCCTGGCTTTCCATCTCTGTTCTCGCCAAACATGCTGCCTCGATAGTATCATCAAATTGGTGTCCCGCAGGGTGCAGATTATTTGACGGTTGTACAATATATTCAGTTGTAGTATCAGGCGTAGTAGTCAGATTAACAGTGAACACCCCAGATGCGTAATCAGTAACAGTAGCAGATTCACCTACACCCGTACCATTAATCACTTCCAATGTCCAATCATTGAAATAATCATCTGCTTCACTTCTGGCACTATCAGTCAATGTGGTATCAGCACCAGCAGTAGCAATTCCACTTTCCATATCCATACTATCAAAATACAAAGTATATGGAAACTGCACTGTATCAGCACTAATCGGTCGAGGATCAACCAGCAGCACCCACAATCTTGTCTGTGCCAGAGTTTCATCAACAGGTTGATACGGCACGATAGCAGCTTTCCTGGGTGGACCACCAATGATACTTGGAGTCCTGCGTGTCCTGATCTCCGCTTCGTCACACCAGTCTATCGGTGTGGAACGATTAGAACCAGCAGCATATTGAATCACACCATCTGCCGAACCACTGAAATTCGCTGGCAGAATATATTTAGCATTGTCACCAGCGTCAGTCGCTACAGACGTAATAGCAAATGTATCAGCCGCAGCCGGAGTTGTCCCAGTTGCATTGCCATCAGAGTCTAACCATTCAGTGACATCACATTTCCCAGTGGATGCTGTGTAGTCAGTGATACGTGCGTAGCTACCAGTACCCGTACCTGTGAGAATATAGACATACCAATCATTGAGATCGTCATTGGCAGTATAAGTAGCAGATAATGTGGCATCAGTCATCGATGTAGCATCAGCCGCATCAACAGTACCGGCCACCCTCGTTGCGAATGTCACGCTCATAAGCCTACGCATCCAACGCCAACCTTTAGGCGGTGAATCAGCCATGAACATGCTGATGCCGTTGTTGATATATCGCTTACACAAGTTGAAATTGTACTGATCTACTGGTATGTGGAGTTGCCCGGTAGAGCGGTATTCAGCTATACCGAGCTTCTCGGCCACACGCAACATCAGATCTGACATAGTTCTCGCGTTTGAAGGCTCGCTTGCCATTTATTTTACCTCTTCCATCTTTACGACACGCACGATAGCCTCTTCGTGTACCTCACCACCGAGCCCAGGACTTACTTTACCCTCTGCTGTTAGTTCCACCAGACGGTTCAATGCTTGTTTCAACACACCAGTTTCACGTTCATCTAATTCGATTGAATCTGCTGTGCAATCACGAATCTGTTTGGCCACACTAACGGCTTCTGCAATATCCTCGGCTGATTTGAAAATACCCATACTACGAAGCCATATACTGATATTATCGCGTAATGGATATACTTCGATCTTATCTTCAAGTTCACGGACCTCTTTGCCAGTCTTTTCATCTTCTTTAGTGACAGGCACTTGTACTGTTACACTATATTCTGATAAATCTAATTTGAACTTCTTCATTTCATTTCCCCTTTAACGTGGATTAATATGGTCAGCGGGGGCCGGTACCCCACGTTAAAGAGGTACCGACTTACCCGCCAGTTAATCACATCCTATGTGTTATCTGTGCAAACGATGTAATATGTGTTACTGTTAAACACAATAGGAATCAGAATATCAGAGGTGGTAAAAGTAAGATCTCCACTTGCTGATATTACATCAACGGCATC